>Ga0255345_1000266_pt1 | contig 90196 bp, 92 predicted proteins | sample wastewater_treat_6_FD_192415 | JGI IMG/M metagenome (GOLD analysis project Ga0255345, IMG submission 192415) | Wastewater microbial communities from Lulu Island WWTP, Vancouver, Canada - plant20 | ecosystem: Engineered > WWTP > Wastewater > Unclassified | place: Canada: Vancouver, British...
CCCAAAACCCATTCCACCATATTTTTCTTCTATGTATATACCAAATAGATCTGATTGAGCCATGATTCTCACCAAATCCCACGGAAACTCCTCTGTTTCATCATAATATGCCCTTTTTGGCTTTATCTTTGTTTCTGCGATATCATGGGCGAGATCTTGAATCATTTTCTGTTCTTCAGTTAAAAGATAATCCATCTATTCCCCTTTGTACTTTTGAACAATAAGACAGATATTGTGTCCCCCAAAACCAAACGAATTGGATATTGCTATTTCAAGATTATCTGATACCCGGGCAGAATTAGGTACATAATCAAGATCACAATCAGGGTCAGGAACCTCATAGTTTATGGTTGGCGGAATTATTCCGTGATTCATTGTAAGAATTGTATTGATAATTTCAACTGCACCAGCAGCACCAAGAAGATGGCCTATCATTGATTTATTTGAACTTATGGGAATTTTATAAGCATAATCACCAAAAACCTTTTTTATTGCAAGAGTTTCGCTTTTATCATTTAAAGGAGTAGAAGTACCATGGGCATTGATATAATTCACCTGCTCTGGTTTTATACCTGCATCTTCGAGAGCATACTTCATACAAAGAGATGGACCTGTTCCTTCTGGATCAGGCGCGGTTATGTGATATGCATCGCAACTCATCCCGTATCCCAATAATCTGGCATATATTCTGCTATTTCTTCGCAGAGCATGTTCGAGGGTCTCCATAACAATTATTCCACAGCCTTCTCCCATAACAAAGCCGTCTCTGTTTGCATCGAATGGACGGCTTGCTTTTTGAGGTTCATTGTTTCTTTCACTGAGTGCCTTCATAGAACAGAAACCAGCCAGTCCGAGTGGAGTTATACAGGACTCTGTCCCACCTGCTATAGCAATTTCCATTTTACCGTTGCGTAAAAGATCACACGCAACTGCTATCGCATGTGCACCTGAAGCACAGGCACTTACTGTTGCAAAATTCGGGCCTCTAAGTCCAAATGCAATTGCAACCTGTCCAGCAGCCATATCAGGAATAAGCATGGGAATTAACATAGGAGAAACACGCGAAGGCCCACCGTTTATCAGTTGACTATGCTGCTGTTCAATAACCCTTAAGCCACCGATACCCGCACCAATAATCACACCAAACCTGCTTTTGTCCTCATCATCAATAGAAACTCCGCTATCAGTAAGTGCCTCATGTGTTGCCTTGATTGCAAACTGCACAAACCTGTCCATTCTTCTACAGGATTTTTTATCAACGATGTCGAGCGTAAAATCTTTTACCTCTGCACCAATCCTTGTTGAGAAATTTGATACGTCAAAACTTTCAATAAGACCAACACCATTTTTCCCATTAACAAGATTATTCCACGCTGTGGGCACGGTGTTTCCAAGAGGAGTTATATTCCCCATTCCAGTTATAACAATATCCTTTTTATTCTTCATTTATCTCTGGTTTTTTCTTCAATATATCTTATTGCATCCCCTACTGTTCTTATTTTCTCTGCATCTTCATCGGGTATTTCTATGCCAAACTTTTCTTCAAAATCCATAACAATCTCAACAGTATCAAGTGAATCAGCACCAAGATCATCAATAAATGATGCATTTTCTACAACCGATGAAGATTCAACCTGAAGTTTTTCCATCACTATCTCTTTTATCTTTTTTTCAATTTCTGATCTTTCCATTCAACCTCCTGGTGTTATAAAATAGTTCAACTACATAACCAATCCGCCATCCACACGAAAAACTTGTCCGGTAATATATGATGCCCTATTCGAAACAAGAAATACTACCATCTCTGCTACATCATCAGGTGTTCCAAATTTCCCGAGTGGTATTTTTTCGAGAACCATATTTTTAATTTTTTCTGGTATCTTCTCAGTCATTGGTGTCTGGATGTATCCAGGTGCCACGGCATTGACTCTTATATTCGCTCTCGCAAATTCTTTTGCACAGGTTTTAGTCATTGCAATCAGCCCTGCCTTCGAGGCAGCATAATTCACCTGTCCAATATTACCTATCTGTCCTATAACAGAAGCAATATTTATAATCCTCCCGTTTTTCTGAGACCACATTATTTGCCCAATAATTTTACTACACAAAAATGCTCCCTTCAAGTTTACCCTTATAACACTGTCCCAGTCCTCTTCTTTCATCCTGAGAATAAGAGCATCACGCGTTATACCAGCGTTGTTAACAAGGACATCTATTTTTTTAAATTCCTCAACTGCTTTTTTAGCCGCAGATTCAACGCTTGTAGCACTTGTAATATCCACCTCTTCGGCAATAACTCTGCATTGAGTTTTAACCCTTTCGGAAATCTCAAATGGTTTTACTATATCCCACAGAACAAGATTTGCGCCTGCCTTAGCAAATTTTTCAGCAAGGGCATTTCCAATACCACCTGATGCTCCAGTTATCACCACGACTGTATCTTCAAATTCTTTCATCTATCCTCCTGATTATGAAGTTCATAACTTCATAAATTCAATAGTTTTATTCAATGTAGGCATATCTTCAATGTTATAAACCTGAATCTGAGGCTTAATTTTTTTAATTAGCCCTGACAGAACTTTTTTTGGCCCGCATTCAATTATTAAATCAACGTTCGGCGAAACACTTTCAATAATTTTTACCCACTGAACAGGATGGGTTATCTGTTTCTTAAGAGCATCCTTTATCTCCTGTGGATGTGCTACAGGTCTCCCATTATAATTTACATAAACAGGAAATCTGCATTCTCTTATATTTATTTTATCAATCTCGTCTGAAAGACGACTGGCTGCTGGTTGCATCAAAGGAGTATGAAAAGCACCTGAAACATTCAAAGGAATTGCCTTTATATGTTTTTCACTGCACCAATTAGTAAAAAATTGAATACCCTTATCGGATCCCCCAACAACAATCTGACCAGGCGCGTTGATATTTGAAATATAAACATCATTAAAATTAGATATAATATCTTGTACTTCCTGCAATGTTTTGCCAATTACTGCAATCATTCCCCCTGGATTTTCAATTGTAGCATCCTTCATAAATACAGCACGTTTCGAGATAAGGTCGAATGCATCTGTAAGAGTAAGTGCATCCGCAGAAACAAATGCAGTATATTCTCCTAAGCTATGACCCGCGGCAAAAACAGGGGAGAAAGTTATTTCACCTTGAATAACCTTCAAACACGCAAAACTTACGGCAAAAATACAAACCTGACATACCTGTGTATCAGTTAATCGTTCAATTGGACCATCGAAACACGCAGATGATATATCAAAACCACAAATTCTGCTTCCTATATCAAAAATTTCTCTGACGATCTCAAAGTTATTGTATAAATCTTTACACATCCCGACATATTGAGAACCTTGCCCGGGGAAAACCACTCCAATTTTTTTATCAGTCATCTTTATTCCATCTAATAAGGTTTGAAGCCCAGGTTAAACCAGCGCCAAATGAAACCATACATACAAGATCCCCCTTATGAATTCTCCCTGCTTTTACTGCTTCATCCAGCGCTACCCCAACCGAGGCCGCAGACATATTTCCATATTTTTCTATATTTACAAAAACTTTTTCCATTGGAACTCCCATTGATCTTGCAACTCCCTGGATAATACGAATATTCGCCTGGTGTGGAATCAAAAGAGAAATATCTTCAGCATGAATATTATTTCTTTCAAATATTTTTTTTATTGCACTACTCATCGCATTGACTGCAATCTTAAAAACCGCGGATCCCTCCATCTTCATAAAATGTAGATGGTTGGAAACGGTTTCATGAGACGCTGGAAGTTTTGACCCACCTGCGGGAATATACAAAAGATTACCATATTTCCCTGAGGAACCAAGATATGAATCAATTATTCCGTCTGTATCTCCACTGTGCGAAACAATAGCAGCCGCAGCACCATCTCCAAGTAAAACACATGTTGATCGGTCTGTATAATCTGTTACCCTGCTCATACATTCAGCGGCGATAACAAGAATCTTCCTATAACAACCATTATTTGTAAAACTCCTTGCAAGTTCAAGTCCATAGATAAATCCTGAACATGCAGATGAAATATCAAAACATGCAATATTATCAAGCCCAAGTTTACTCTGTATGATACATGCAGTCGAAGGGAAAGGCATATCAGAGGTTATCGTTGCACATATAATCATCTCTATCTCGTCAGCACTGATACCTGCATCTAATATTGCTTTTTTTGCTGCTTCCACGCCAAGGTCAGAAGATGACATATTTTCAGAACATATTCGCCTTTCTTTTATTCCTGTTCTTGTAACAATCCATTCATCAGATGTATCAACCATTTTTTCAAGATCTGCATTTGTAAGGATTTTTTCCGGAAGATATGAACCAGTACCTATTATTGTTGAACCCATTTTCCACTATACTCCCTTAATTGTTCAAAAAAAGAACTCTCAGCAATCCTTTTGCTAAGCACAAGAGCATGATATATCGCCCTCGGAGATGACCTACCATGACTTACTGTTACAACCCCATTTGTCCCGAGTAGAACACCCCCTCCATATTCAGCGTAATCGGTTTTTCTTGCATATTCCATTAAAGCATTCCTTGCAATGAAAAAACCAATTTTTCCTGAGACAGAGCGCTTTATTTCTTTAAGCATAATACTCTTAAAAGATCTTCCAAGTCCTTCACTAACCTTCAAAATGATATTACCTGAAAAACCATCTGTAATCACGACATCTGCTTTTCCGGTAAATAATTCATGTCCTTCAATATTACCCACAAAATTTAGTTCTGTATCCTGATTGAGCCTCTGAAAAAGTTTTTGTCTTAATTCATCGCCTTTTCCTGGTTCCTCACCTATATTCAAAAGCCCAACAGACGGATTTTTAATATCGAGAACGTTTTTTGCATAAAGATCCCCCATAAGCGCGTATTGATAAAGGTTCAAAACCTTTGGGGAAACATTTGCACCAACATCAAGAAAAACAGTAACACTGTCCTTCAAATTCGGAAGATGAACACAGATTGCTGGTCTATCTATATTGGTCATCATCTTTAATGTGCCTACAGCAAGAGAAACAAATGCCGCTGTATTACCAGCACTATATGCAACATCAATCTCATGATTTTTTAACATTTCAATAATTCTGTACATTGTTGTATCTTTATCACGAAATAATGACAGAGATAATTTAAAATCCATTGGAATATATTTATCACATTGAACAAGTTTTAACCTTGGAAGAAATTCTTTTCCTCCTGCGCTTCTAAATTCCTCTTCAGGGCAAACGCAAATTATTTCAGTATCAGAGGTATCTTTTTCAAGAAACATCTCTATACCCTTGATTACTATGTCAGGAGCATGATCTCCACCCATTCCATCTATGGCAATTTTTATCATTGTTTCGCTGTCTTCTTTTCTTTAATCTTCTTTACAATAACCAGTTTACCATCATAATAACCACATTCTGTACATACTCTGTGGGATGGTGTCAGAGCCCCACAGTTTGAGCATACAACAAGATGAGGGACAATAGTTTTTTTATTGTTCTTCCTTCTATTATTCCGTCTACTATTACTATGTCTACGAGATGTCGTCATATATCCTCCTGCTGTCAGTAATTAGATACTTCATTAAATTTTTCTTTTAATTTATCAGCAACAAACGCTGGAACAAATTTTTCAACCGGTCCGCGCAACCTTGCTATTTCCTTTACAGTTGAGGAACTTAAATAAAGATATTCTTCCCTCGGGGTTAAAAAAATTGTTTCAATAGTGGAAAGCATTTTTCTATTTGTAAGAACCATCTGAAACTCATAGTCAAAATCAGAAACTGCTCTTAACCCACGAATTACCAGATACACACCTTTTTTTTCAAGATAATCAATAAGCAACCCATCAAAGTATTCAACCGCAATATTTTTTCTGTCTGAAAAAATATCCGTTAACATCTCAAATCTTTCCTTAAATGTGAAAAGAGGCTTCTTTGAAGGATGTCGAATGATACTTATAATCAGTTTGTCAATAAACTTTAAACTTCTTTCAACTACATCAATATGGCCATTTGTAACAGGATCAAAACTTCCAGGATACACAGCAACCCGTTCTTTTCGCTTGATAAATCCATATTCTTGTTGAACCATATGTCTTTTCCTTTTTTATTTCCAAGCCCGTAATATCAATATCATCGTAATTTTTATCTGTTTCCAGTAAAAAAATTCCATTATCATTCATTATCATCTCTATATCAAAAAATATACTTTTTATCTTCTCCATACTTGTTTTATAAGGAGGGTCTGCAAATATTAAATCAAATTTCACAGATTCTCTCCTGAGTTTTTTTATTGCCATAGTTGTTTCCATCTTTATAATTCTTACACTCTTTTCCACACCCAAAATTTCTGCATTCCTCTTAAGCATTTTTATTGCATCTGCTGAATTATCAACAAAGGTTACACTGACTGCACCACGACTTAGCGCTTCGAAACCAAGGGCGCCTGTTCCTGCAAAGAAATCCGCAACATTTTTTCCTTCGATATCTGTTGCCAATATATTAAAAATTGCTTCTCTTACCTTGCTCTGGGTTGGTCTGCATTCAGATTTCTCTCTGTATGATAAAACTCTTCCTTTAAGAAACCCGCCGGTTATTCTCATAGATTAAGCCTGAAAGCAGACTTTTTCTGCCAGTCAACCAGAATTGCGGATGCAACAAATATTGATGAATATGTACCAAAAATAAATCCAAAAAATAGAGTGTATGCAAAATCTTTAAGAGGCTCTCCGCCAAAGAAGAAAAGAAGTATAACTACCACTATTACACTTAAACCTGTTAAAAGAGTTCTGCTTATTGTTTCGTTAATAGACAAATTAAATAATTCAAAGTAGTTTTTAGATCTGGTCTTACGGATATTTTCCCTTACCCTGTCAAAAACCACAACTGTATCATTAACAGAATACCCTGCTATTGTTAAAAGCGCGGCTATTATCGTGCCATCTATAGATTTTCCAGAAAACGCAAGAATCGCGAGAATTATTAAAAGATCATGAAAAATTGAGATGGTTGCGCACGTTGCAAAATGAAACTCAAATCTTATTGTAAGATATATCAGTATCCCGATGATTCCTACAAGAAATGCAAACAAAGATTTTTTTCTCAGTGTCACACTCATCGATGGTGAAACCACTGACTTTGATAATACCTCGATATTTTCTTTACCATAGTTGGACTCAAGTGCATTAATAATCCTATCTGCTGTATCAGGAGATGATTTAATAATAAACTCATTATGCTCGGTACCCACCTCCTGAACAGTAATTTCAGGAATATTAAGATTTTTTAGTTGATCTCTAACATCTGCAACTGAAGCTGGAGAAACAAGCTTAATCTGAAGGAGATCCCCTCCAACAAAATCAACCCCAAAATTTGCCCTTCCTCTAATTCCAAAAACAGTCATACCAATAACAATAATTGCCAGGGAAAAAATATAAAACCACTTCCTTTTCCCCATAAAGTCAATATTTGTCTTTTTAATAAGTTCCATTATATCCTCAGTTTTTCTATGGAGCGGTTTGCAACAACAAAATCAACAACTGCCTTTGTTACAAAAACCGCTGTAAAAAGATTTGCTATATTACCTATTGAAAGGGTTAATCCGAATCCCTTCACAGATCCTTCACCAAGAAAGAAAAGCACAGCACCAGTAATTATTGTTGTAATATTTGAATCAAGTATCGCTGACCATGCACGATGATATCCTGCCTCAATTGCTGATTTTGCTGATTTACCCGCACGAATCTCCTCACGAATTCTTTCGAATATTAAAATATTCGCATCAACAGCCATACCGCAGGTAAGCACCATCCCAGCAATGCCAGGAAGAGTCAAAACAGCATTAAACAATGCCATAAAAGCAAGCAGAATCAAAAGGTTTACTGCCATCGCAAAAACAGCAAGAAGACCAAATATATAATAATAAACAATCATAAAAAGCACAACAAAAATCACTCCATATGACCCTGCAGTAAGTGATTTTTTAATATATTCTTTGCCGAGGGTCGGCCCGATAATCTGCTGGTATATAATATTTACCTTTGCAGGTAAAGCACCCGCCCGAAGCACCACAGCAAGTTCTTTTGCTTCCTCCATTGTAAAATCACCTGAAATCTGTCCCCTACCATCCGGAATTCTGTCTCTGATTACAGGCGCTGATTTTACTACTCCATCAAGAACAATTGCAAGACGTTTACCAATGTTTTCGCCCGTGACCGCAGAAAATTTTTCTGCACCTTCCTTATTCAAAACAAAATTAACCTCTGGGAAACCTGATGGTCCATAGCCAACATAAGCATCACTCAATCCTGCACCTGTTAATTCTGGTTGCCTTTTAACAAGAAGTGGAGATGTTTCTCTTGTAATTCCTCTTTCATCCTTTTGTTGCATATACAAAACCTCATAATCAGCAAGAATATCACTATCTCCTCTTATTGCATCACTCAACTTTTTTGGGTCCTCTTCCACAAGACGAAATTCGAGCAGCGCGGTCTTTCCAATTATATCAATCGCCTTCTGTGTATCCTTGATACCTGGTAAATCAACAATAATTCTATTGGCCCCTTCTTTTTGAATCACTGGCTCACTAACCCCAAGTCCGTCTACCCTATTTCTTATTATCTCTAAGGCACGCTGCGTAACATCAGACATTGATTTATCCTTTTCTGGAGGTTGTTCAACCTCTAGTACAATATGGACACCACCTTGTAAATCAAGCCCTCTTTTAATTTTCTTTTCAAGTGGATAAATCTGCCATATACAATAGCCGATAATCGCAATAATAAATACAATTTTGATATAATGATTTCGCATCATTTGTACACTCTCTCAGGGTTAAAAATTTTTTTATCTGTGATTTTCCATTTATTTTCTTCAAGTTTTCTCCAGAAACACGAATAGTATCCTTCGTGGCAACATGCTCTTGTTTGATCAACAATAAAAAGAAGGGTATCCATATCACAATCAACCCGTATTTCTATAATCTTTTGAACATGCCCTGATGTTTCTCCTTTTTTCCATAATTTTTTCCTGCTCCTGCTCCAGAAATATACCATACCTGTTTCAATAGTTTTCTTAAAACTCTCCATATTCATATACCCGAGCATAAGGACTTTTCCCTTTGTATCCTGGACTATTGCAGGAATAAGACCATCGCTTCCGAATTTTAAGTTTTCTATAATGTCCATGTTAAAATACTTATTATAAGGATAATTGGGTTTGATGATAATCCTATCACAAATATCTGATTATTGCAAACAATAATAAACATGAAACGAAAAAAGGAACTCGTGCTGAAAAATGTCCTTGACATTAAATTTGGAACCACCCAGACATATAAACAGATCGCCTTAAAAACCAGAGGGAAAACCACTCCGAGAATAGTAGGACAAATCCTCGGAACAAATGATAAACTTATAGCAGTACCGTGTCACAGAGTTATATATTCAAATGGAAACATCGGCGGTTATGTTTTAGGGAAAAACTTTAAAAAATCCATTCTCGAGTGGGAAAAAAAAGTCATCACATAATTATATGAAAACATTTTTAATGGCTTCTTTTCTAACAGAATTTGGTGGTCAACTTTTTTTCTTCACGCTGCCACTTCTTGCGATTCAGTATGGTGCAAATTTTGCTCAACTTGGAATTCTTGGAGGTATTGGTTCTCTTTTCTATATTCCATTTTCTATATTTTTCAGCACTCTTTCAGGGAAAAAACACTTAAAGAAGATAAACTTCCCCCTTGTTTCAAGTGCCATAACAGGACTATTTATCATCCTAACTTTTTTCTTTAGGAATATCCAGTTTTTATATATTATTGCAGCATGCACAACTATATCTCTCGCAGGACTGTGGCCTCCACTTATGCTAAAGATAAATGAGAAAACAGAAAAGGGAAAATCCGGATCTGTCGTAGGAAAATTCAGTACGGCGTGGAGTGCAGGAACAACACTCGGCCCGATTATAGCAGGCATTTTGTACCAGAAATATGTCTTTCTACCTGTAATATGCTCCGCAGTTATATTCTTCCTAACTTCACAATTTTTTCTATCATTTACAAAAGATGCTCAAGAAGAAAAAGTTTCCCAGGATACCAGGGAAATCAAAAAACATCCAGACATCAAAACCTTGCTGTTTGCGTACATTGGTATATTCGCTGTATATTTTTCTTTTGGAGCTGTAAGAAATCTTTTTCCCCGCCTCGCAACAGATATAGGGCTGAAACCATCAAGAATAGGATTATTATTTTCTCTGATGGATTTTTTCAGAACAGGCACATTTTTTCTCTTCAGCAAGAAAGTATCTGCATATAACATACCACTTTTTTTCGTAATTTATGGAGTGCTTGCTTATTTTTCACTAACAGGAATTATATTCACAAACTCTTCCCTTTTATTTGCTGTAAATTTTGCACTTCTCGGTGGATGCCTATGTGGAATATACTATGCCTATGGCCTTTACACTGTATTTACAATAACAAAAGGTTATACAGTTACAGTTGGATTGTTTGAAGCAATCATAGGGATAGGTGTCAGCACTGGTTCTTTTCTCGGTGGATTTTGTACAAGATGGCTTGGTGAAAGATCTCCTTATATCGTTTCTTTAATCACAGGAATTATAATATCGATAGTTCAAATTCTTATGATTACGAAAAGAGCCACGGGGTCAACTCTTGACTCTTGACAGATTTGCCTTACCCTGGCTATTAGCAACCGATGAACATATGTTTTTTTACATTTCATACCAATACTGCAAATTGATCTTTTACATCCAGCCATACCACAACATATCACCTATTTTGTCAGGAGTTTATCAGAGATCGTAAAGAAATAAAAATATACAGAAAGGATTTTATAAGGGAAATGTAGTGAGGGACTTCAGTCCCGTAGATCTTCCTGCTCCACCGTAAGTGTATCACACCTGAAGGTGATTACTTCATATTTTCTTCTTATCAGATTCAAGTCCTTTAAACCTGTAATCTTTTCAATCATTGATACAATAGACCTTTACAAGTTTTTACTAGGTATTATTGTAGATTCATGCAATTCAACAACCAATTATAGTCCTTTTATAGGCAAGATATTTTCCAAAATTTCTGGAGTAATCAACATATAACCCTTTTCTGCATCTGAAATAACTACCCCTGATTTTAAACTTCTGGTTGATGTCCCTAAAAAGTTTCATTGCACCGTATCCTGCTGCCTCGTTTATTTCAGGAATAAAAACATTCCTTCCTGTTATGTCTGCAAGCAACTGTCCAAGACACCTATGGCTTGCTGCACCTCCAATCATAACAATACCCTTGATTTTTTCTTCTGATGACAGGATTTTTTCCATTCTTTCGAGTCCTTCACGAACCTGAAAACAAAGGGATTCAATAATTGCCTGTAATATATCATCTGGTTTTGTAGAAAGAGAAATCCCTGCAATTACACCACTTGCAGTGGTTAATTCGGGTATTACAACCAGAGAAGATGGTCTATTGAAATTATAAGTTCTGACTGAAAAAACCTTTGTTCCCCAGTCATAGACAACCCCGCCATTACTTATGGAAGACATCAATCCGTATAAACCTGTCTTAACATGAGGACCTGGTGAAAAATTTCTCAGCGGGTCAAAAAAAATCCTGTCTGTCGTTGCAAGCAAAACCCAGGCAGTTCCACAGGAAACAAGAACTTTACCCTTCGCACACGCACCAGATCCAAAACTTGCACAATATTGATCATGTCCTCCTACCAGAACTGGAATTCCACTTTTTAAACCAGTTTCCCGGGAAACACCTTCTTTCAATGTACCAGCGACATCTCCTGCCTCTGCAATCTCTGGCAACATCTGCTTTTTTATTCCGATAATTTCGAGGATTTCCTCATCCCAAGTGCCTTCTTTTATATTGTATAGTGTAGTTATTGCAGCATTTGTATGGTCAAGAACAAAATTACCGGTAAAATAATGGTTTATATAATCAGCAACAAAAGAAATACGTTCAATCTTCTTAAAACATTCAGGTTGATATTTTTTCAGCCAAAGTAATATAGCAAGACATGACCACCCACCCGGGACATAGCCTGTTTTCCTGTAAAAGAAGTCCTCGCCATATCTGCTGACAACAAACCTCGCAATATCCTTTGCTCTGTTATCAAGCCATGTTATCCCAGGCATTAAAGGAAACCCATTTTTATCAAGAAGAACAAATGTCCCACCCTGAAAACTTCCGCTGATTCCAATTATTTCTTTCCTGCTTTTTATTTGAGAAATACCCTTTCTTAAAGCATAAATCCAGTCATCGCTATTTTGTTCTGCAAACAATGGTTCAGGAAAGAAAATTTGATTTTTTATAGAAAAGGATTGAAGTATTGATCCGCCTAATGAATATGTAAAAATCTTTGTATTTGTTGTGCCACTATCAAATGAAAGAATTTTTTCCATTTTTCAAATTTTAAAAAACTCTATCCCGAGGATATCAGATAGCATTCTTATATCATCCGTAAAATCACCATATGCCATCGCAAGATGGTGTGTTCCACCAAGTAAACTATAATCAGTTAAAAATTTTCTTACATCACCATCAATCCTTAAAAGAAAATGCGGCGCTGTAATATCAGGAAACAATTTAGTATCCTCAATATAACCATTTGTTGTAATCATACGAAAGCCATTTTCTCCGCACGGTGCAAGATTAAAAAGGGTGATATTCCCGGGTTTCAACTGAAACAAAAACATTGCTGTGCTGGTATTAGCGCAGGAAATGCTCATATCTTTTTTTATAAGTTTTATCTCTTCTGGATTTTTTGCCATAAGAAGATTGGATTCTCCCATATGAGACATAAAAATCCTGTTATTTTTATAGTCGGTTGAAAACATTTCAGTAAACATTGCTGTTTTTGCAAGTTTATTAAGAATCCAAACGCTTATCGCACCCAGGGCGTCTCCCTCACCAGCATAACCCACACCTTCTGACATTATCTTTGATATTGATGCAAATGGAATTGCTTCACATCCATATTTACCTTTGAAACAAGTAAAATTTATAGTTATTGCTTCTATTCTGTATTCCTCAATGAGTTTCCTGATACCATACTCAAGCCGAATTTCATTCTCGAGTGTTTTGTCGTCAAGATTATTATCAATAATATATTTCTTCTTATCATCAGACATTGTTTTTTGAATAACTTTTCGAGGCACATTACCTGCTGATTCTGAAAGATGATTTATATCAATATTAATTACAGTTGGTCCAAGATTCTTTTTAATAAAACTATTTGGAACAGAAAAATCACCCATATCCTTGAATATTCCACCAATTCTTCCAACTCTTATTCTCTGAAGATCATTTGCTACACAGGCGCATCTGCACCATTTTTCAACCTCCAGAAGTGTATCTTTTTGTTTTGAGTGTCCTGTGATAAGAGAAAATGGAATTTTATTCCTGAGCAATAAACTTGTAAGATCCTGAACTCCGTGCATTCCATGATTGTTCATCATATCTTCATCTGAAAAATTTTCGGATATTTCCATAATCTGCTGGGTATTCCAGATAAGTACAGGAATGTTGTATTTTTTCAAAACTGGTTCAATGATTAAACTCGGGCTGTAAGATAGAAATATTATAATAACTCCATCAACATTAAGTTTTTCCATCTCTTGGAAGGACTTGTCTACTTTATCACGCGCATATAAAGCAGGAAATGAAATAGTATCCGCAAACCAAAAATTTTCTTTAACAAAACACTTAAAATATCTATCAAGATTATCCACAAAATCAGGAATTTTTTCCTTATAAAGCCCTGCGGTAACTCCGATAACTCCAATCAATGGCTTTCTCATTCCTGTCTTCCAATAGTATCTTCGGTTTCAGTTAATTCCTTTAAGTGTCTTGCCTCCGCGAAAAATTCCTCGGGGTCCATATCCCGTAAGAACGTTAAACCTCTGGTAGCTCTAATACGGGGGACTGGGTTTGAATAGAAAAATTCTCTTCCAAGGCAGATTTTCAACATTGCGTATTGATCGGCCATAATCTTCTGGGCAAGGTCGCAAAATGGCCCATCATACTCATAACTCGGAAAAGACGCGCTCCTTTGAGAACCAAAACAAATATTAAAAGCACTTTTAATTATTGCAAAAGAATTCATAGAAACAGGCACAATAATATCTGCTTCAGATGGGTGAAATCTATACCATACATTCCTATATCCCCATACACGAACCTTCTTTTCAGGATGTTTTTCGAGATATAGTTTTAATGCGGCTGCTATTGCCTGAAGAACTTTATAATGGGTATCAGGACCGCTTGCTTCTGGATCCATAGCAACAGTTATCACATCAGGGGAAATTTTTTCAATAAGTGAGAAAACCGGCTTTATATCTTCCTGTAATTGGGGCTTTCTTGTGAATATATCCCCTGTATAAAAGGGTAGTCTCATATGAAATATGTGGTCATAATTAAAACCGAGATGAGCCCATAAAAGTTCTTCTTCCCATTCTCTTATCATTCCCTTGAGCATTTGAACATCAGGCACATCTTTTTTCCCAGGATAAGAGGTTTCAAAATAATTAAAAAACCAGGAAATTTTTCTTTTAACAGAAGATATATCCTGATCCTTAATAATTGAGATTATATTTCTTAATAATCTTCTTGAAGATGCCTCATTTTGAATCTCTACGCTATTTGCCGCTACACCATCAAGGTAATGATAAATATCCCTGATTGTTGCAATGGTATTGTCTGGATTAAAATATCCTTTGTCCGATAACTCTCTGTATTGACCAGTTTTGAGAAATTCCTCAAGTTTTTTTAACTGCATAACCACATAGGCATTTGTAACAGATGTAAAACCACTCGTAAGGGTCGCAAAATAATGGCTATTACTCGGATTTCTTACAAGATGAATTATGTATGGCATGTAACCAAGCATAATATCATCATGATGCGGACCTGTATGCAAAAATTTTGTATCTCCAATATTTTTTGTACCTTTTTCTATTTTTTCCTTTAGAGTACTTTCCAATGATAATATTGTCTGTTTAATATCAAGCCCTTTTTCAACAAGAACACTACCTTTCCCATCGGATAAAAGATCAGATACTGTTAAAGAGTTTAATCTCCTGTTTAATTTGACCGCTATGTCTATAACAATTCGGTTGATATCCATAGGAGGTATTGATTTATTTTCCTTCAGTTGTTTTATCTCTCTTTCAGTAAGTAACCTCGCAGCACCAGTGGTAACAAAAAAACAAGATCCTACCAGTTTACTAAGAGCAGTTGCAGGATAAATAATTGAAGGAGGGTTCATCACAGCATCCCTTACAACGGATGCTTTGCTTTCGCCTGCAGCGTTAATAATAATTGAAGAAGTAGGATTAAGAGTAATGGTTTCGATCCCAACTGTCATTACAATCTTACCCCTTGAAATTTCTATTCCACCAAGGTCAGAAGCAGCAGCCGCAGCAGTTTCATAATTAATAGGAGTAAGACGTGTAGTACTAAAATGGTCGGACCCTCTTATATTAAAACCAATATGTCCATCAGGACCAATACCCCCAAGGAAAAATCCAATCCCTCCAATTTCCCTTATCTTTTGCTCGTACTCCATTGCATACTGATCCATATCAAGTATTGTTTCCTGTTGCCGCTGTTCCTGTCTATTAACTGGCTGCCTGTATCTTAAAGATAAATCAACCTTACCATCAGGAAATATCTCACCAAGATTTACATCTGGGTTACGAGGCGATATCCATGTATTCATAAGCATTGCCTTTTTTTCATCAAGCCCGAATTTTTTAATATAGAATTTCTTAATATAATTTATGAAACTATTTTCATGTTCTGGATTTACAGGAAAAAATTCATCTATCTGAACAAAAACAAATGTCATCATATCTGGTTTGTTTGAAAAATCCAGATTATATTGTTCGAGAAGTTTTTTTATATTCCTGTCTTCCCATTTTTTTAAAATCAATGAGGTCCAGTATATGAAATGTTCGGGCGTTTTGCCTGTTGGAAGGGAAATTGTACCCCCTGGATTCTTTTGACACCACTCAATAAACCTGATTGCTGTAATCTTACCTAAACTTGGAAAATCCGAAACTTCAAGAACCCGTATCTTTTCTTGAGGCGCGTACTTCGCCTTAAAACCAGATTGTTTTATAGCGATTAACTCAACATCAGAAGAATAATCATATGTTCTCATTCTCTCTCCCATAAAAAATTTACTTATATCTTATAAATCTCCACTCCTCATATCTATGAAAATCAAATTTCGTTATTGGACTACAGGTTGTGACCTCATTTATATTCTTTTGATATATAGAATAATCGTATCTTCCGAGATTAATCAACCAGATATCATCAGGTAATGGGGCTTTTTTAAGAGATGGTAAAGATCTAAATGGGATTGCTATTTCAACGCTCCAGTACTCATCAATATCCTCCCAGTTATTTAAGGTGCCCTTAACCTTAACTGCTGTTTTCAATCCTGGACAGTTCCATTTTGCAAACCTTAAAAACATATTGCCAGCAAGAGTTCTGTTACCAAGGTAAGCATCGAGAACTATATTTCTCGGTGAAACCTCAAATTCGTAATACGGGTCTTTTGATAGATTCGGCTTTAGAAAAACTTCCACAACATCTTCATCATAAAGTAAACTATCTCTTTTTTCATAGATACCCCATATATCCATATCATACATAATAAACCCTATATAAAGATATTCATCATCATAAAGACAGAATGCCTTTGTTTCCATATCTGGTTTTTCGAAAGAAATAATTCTTACAAAATCAATCTTTTCCGCATTTTTCCAGGCAGGTTCATTAAGCCACCCATCAACAATAATCTTCCCGTGTGCACGATTACAAACAATTTCTGGTGATTCAAAATCTTCTGCTTTTATAAATGGTTGAATGCAGGGTAAAAAAATAAAAAGGCAGAAAATTGGATATAAACTTTTTTTGTTTTTACACATAATCGTATCCTGTAAAGTTTTACAAAATGTAAAACGCTATTCTTTGTCTCCCCTTTTTCATTTTTCAATTAGCGAATATTTTCTCATAACCGGCTATACTAAAAACTTATCTGTGCCTGTTATCTACTCGTACTGTCAAACTGTTCTATTTTTTCTGCTTACAAGAATTTCCACTTCTCTTAAAAGTAAATAAGCCAGATGTTTTTTTGTACAAAGAACTTTTTTTATCCTGCCATCAGAAAAAAGTAAAAACATCTCTGTTTTCTTTAAGGTATTCCCAAAATTCGAAACCGGGTTTGCCACAATTAAATCCACTTTTTTCTTTTTTAATTTCTTTTTTGCATTTTCAAGAATATTTTTGCTTTCGAGAGCAAAACCAACGACAATCTGGTTTTCTTTTCTACCCATGGAAATACATTGTAGAATATCCGGGTTAGGAACAAGTTTAAGATTCCATTCCTTTTTTATTTTTATTTTCTGCTTATATACTCTCGCAGGTCTCCAATCAGAAACTGCTGCTGTCATAATAAGAACATCAACAAACTGAAAGTTTTCCTCTACCCTATTTTTCATCTCGAGGGCTGACTCAACAGAAATCACTTTTATTCCTTTTAATTGCGGAATATTACAGGGACCCGCAATAATTATTACATCATAACCTCTTTCTTTTGCTCTCTCCGCTATTAAAAACCCGAGCGTTCCTGTTGAAGGGTTACTTATAAACCTCACAGGATCAATATATTCTCTTGTTGGTCCTGCTGTAATAAGAATTCTCATTGATTGTTCTGCACTGTGGCAAGATATTCAATCTCTGCCTGAATAAAATGATCAATCTCCCCGTCCATCACAGCTTCAACATTTCCTGTTTCCACCTGCGTTCTATGATCTTTTACCATTGTATAAGGGCAAAATACATAGGATCTTATCTGGCTTCCCCAGGCAATTTCTTTTTGAGAATCCCACTTTTCTGCCTCTTTCTTTTTTTCTGCCTCAATCTGAATCTGATATAGACGGCTTTTAAGTATCTTCATAGCCATCTCGCGATTCTTAAACTGAGATCTTTCATTCTGACACTGAACAATAATTCCTGTTGGAATATGCCTTATCCTTACTGCTGTTTCAACCTTATTTACATTTTGACCACCCTTTCCTCCAGAACGAAACATCTCTATTTCAATATCTTCATCTTTTATCTCTATTTTTATATCCTTCTCCACCTCTGGTATAACATTTACTGCAGCAAAACTGGTATGTCGCCTTTTGTTAGAATCAAATGGTGATATCCTCACAAGACGATGTACACCTGCCTCTCCTTTAAGATATCCATATGCATAAGTTCCAGAAAAAATCGCTGTTATCTTTTTTAATCCTGCCTCCTCCCCTGGCAAAAAATCAACAACATTAACCTTTATATCCTTTTTCGCTGCCCATTTTGAATACATCCTGAAAAGCATAGATACCCAATCACACGCCTCTGTTCCCCCTGCTCCGGCATGAAGGGTTAATATGGCATTGTTTCTATCTACAGGATCTGAAAAATAGATTTCTGTCTTCAAATTTTCTATTTGTTCTTCAATTTTCTCAAGAATAGAGGCCGCTTCTTTTTCAAGTTCTGGGTCTTGACTTTCGTCAAGAAGTTCTTCACTTGCGGAAAAATTATCAAACAATTTTTCTATTTCTTTAATCTTTGATTCCCTTTCCTTTAATATATTCCACTCATTCATTTTTGAAGTATCAACCTTTGGGTCCCAGTATCCCTTTTTATTTTTTTCATCTTCAAGGTCTAATAGTCGTTTCGCCTGTTGTTCCCAGGAAATCCTTTTTTTAATATCCTCAAAAGAAATTCGCAATTGTTCACTTCTGGATTTCAATGTTTGATCCATAAAATTCCTTATGTCTTTTTAAGAAAAGCCCAGATTCCTTCAAGAAGGTCTTTTATCCCTTCTCCAGTGAAAGAAGAAATAAAAAGAACATTTCCTGCTAACTCCCTGAGTTTTTCCATATTATCTTTACTCTCTGGTATATCAATTTTTGTTCCAACTATAATCTCTGGTTTATCGAGAAGTTTTTCATTGTACTTACCAAGTTCGTCTCTTACACTATAGTATCTATTCTGGACATCAGGAAGCGAAAGATCTATAAGATGAATAATTACCTTTGTTCTTTCAATATGACGAAGAAATTTTATCCCCAGTCCAGCGCCAGATGATGCACCTTGAATCAAGCCAGGAACATCAGCAGCAACAAACTGCCTTCCATCCCCAAGTTCAACAACACCGAGATTAGGAATAAGCGTTGTAAATGGATAATCAGCAATCTTTGGCGTTGCATTAGAAATTTTTGAAAGCAGTGTTGATTTCCCTGCATTTGGAAATCCTATAATCGCCACCTCTGCTATTAACTTGAGTTCAAGTTTAATAAACTTTTCTTCTCCCTTTTCTCCTGGTGTGGCTACCCTGGGTGTCTGATTTGTGGAACTCTTAAAAGCAGCATTACCCATACCACCTTTGCCACCTTTTGCTACAATCACTTCCATTCCAATCTTGTCAAGGTCAGCAAGGATAACCTCATGTTCACCTTCCCTAATCTCAATTACCACAGTTCCTGGAGGAACATTCAGTATAAGGTCTTTCCCATCTGCTCCTGTTCTGTTGTTTCCTTCTCCTGGTTTGCCACTTTCTGCTTTGAAGTGCCTATGATAATAAAACTCACGTAGAGTTTTTGTATTTGCTGAAGCCCTGAAATAAATTGATCCACCCCTTCCGCCATTACCTCCAGAAGGACCTCCCTTAGGAACAAACTTTTCCCTTCTAAAAGCAATGCAGCCATTCCCACCATCACCGGCCTTAACCCATATCCTGACCTCATCAACAAAATCAACCACTTTGTCGCCCTGTTACAATCTTAAATAAAATACCAATAATCACCAAAAATCCTATCAACGAGAAGATAAAGGCAATCGGAGATAAACTTCTGATACCAATCAATATTAATATCGTGATAATAGGTAGGATAATTATTGAAATACTGATTTTTGCACCTGCATCCTCAATACCTTTTGTATACCTATCAATATTCTCGACAATACGTTGTTCGCTTTCAACCTTATCCCTGCTCATCTGCATAAGTTCTTCAAGATTATCGGGTATCCCCACCAACATATCCCTGTATGATTGAAAAACATTTTTTAAGTCCTCGACCCATATGTATTGAAAAACCCCTCTCCTCATTAATGGTTGCCAGTATGCCTTGCTCAGATCAAGTAAACTTTCGGATGGATTTATAGCAGCACATATAGATTCAAGTCCCATCATATTTTTTGCAAGCAGGCCTATATCAGAATCAAGATGCACATTTATTTTTCTTGCTATTTTCATTAAATCATAAATAATATCAGCAAAATGCATTCTTTTTAATGGTAAAGATCCATATTTATCAATAATAAAGTTTACATCTTTTTCAAAATTCTCAGGTACCCTGTGAGTTATTCCAAAAAACTTTTTCATATGAGGTAGAGCATTAGATAATTTTCCGGTTAAAACACCTGAAAGAATTCCGGCAAGTTGTTTTCTTCTCTCAAAAGACAGATAACCAACAAGTCCAAAATCAATTAAAGCAATGTCCCCATTTTCTGTAAGAATTATATTACCGGGATGCAAATCCCCATGAAAATACCCTGTCTCAAAAAGGACATAGAATAAACCTTTAACTAAATGTTCCGGGGTCTCTGGCTTTGTCCTCTGTGAATTAGATATTTTTAATCCATGTATCTTTTCCATTGTAATTATTCTTTTTGATGTATACTCCCAAAATACGCGGGGAACAATTATGTTTGTTTTTTCATAAAATGCCTTCAATTTTTCCATCATTCCTGCTTCATAAATAAAATCCATCTGTCTTTTCAGATGTTCACCAACTTCTGCGAGAAGGTCTGAAATATGCCATTGTTTAAGTTCTGGAATATGCTTTGAGGCAAGTCTTGATATTTCTTTTAAAACCTCTATATCTCCTGCAACAATCTCTTCTATTCCAGGTCTACGAACCTTAACCACGCACTCCTGCCCTGATTTAAGACGAGCAGAATGGACCTGCCCAATGGAAGCAGAAGAAAGAGAAGTTTCAGAAAAATCCACAAATATATCTTCTATATCCTTACCAAAATCTTCGTATATTATCTTTTTTACATCTTCGAAAGGAAAAGGATTAATACTATCCTGAAGTTTTGATAATTCCTTCAAAAAACTTTCAGGCAGTATATCAGCCCTCGTACTAAAAAACTGCCCAATCTTTATGTATGTTGGACCGAGTTCCTCTATAGCAACACGGAGCCGCTCTGCTGGACTGAGATTTCTGGATTTTTCTGCTTGAGAGGTTCGACGAAAACGAAAAATTTTCAGCGATGGTTCCTTAAAGATTCTATCAATAAGATAACCAAGCCCATGCTTGATAAAAACTCGAAGGGTTGCACGAACACGATTTATAAGCCGATATTTTTTTCCAAATCCCCAGATACTCATTGTTTATCATGCTTAAGATTCTCTATTTCGTTTTTTAAGTTTTCTATTTCCTGCTTCGTTGCAACACCAAAAACATCGGCAATCTTCTCTTTTCTTACACCTTTTATCTTGTCTATCTTCCCGAGAAGAGCGGAAAAGCGCTTTTCAATTTTTTCTTCAAGTTTTTTTTCCTTTACTTCCTTTTCAAGATTTTCCAAAACCCCTTTTCCTTTTTTCTCTGCGAGAGAAAAAGAAGCAAGACCAAGCGCAATTACCTTATAAAGCGGATTTTTCTTTTCATCCATTTTCTTCCTCCTTATTAAGAATTTATTCTATACAGGTTAATAATAACCTTCTTTATATTTTACATTTAAATTCCAGAATTCCCTGCACCGACAATAAGATAAAAATTAAGGTTTCATCCTGCAACATTTTCTCACTACACCAATACTATGAACTTATGAATTATTATATCATACTTCCCCTCCTTTCCAGACATTAGGACAGGGTCAATTCTTTCTCATAGATTGAGTTATTTTTTCTCTGACAATTGATATTAAAGGGCTTTGTAGAAATTCTACAGGTAAATCATTTCTTGAATAATGTATCTGAAAATTCAGTAAAACTTTATCAACCTCTTCTGATAGTTTTGTATCCTTTCTTACAGTATTCAACATCTCTATGATTGATAATGACTGCTGATTCATTTTCTCGTATATCTCACCTCTGTCCTTTATTTCTTCTGCCCTCGGGAAAAATCCACTCCATACATCCCAGAGAAATTGAACAATAATCTTTTTCTCTTCAGAAGAATTTGTAGGATCATTTAAGAATTTTATCCCCTCATTTACTGCTCCCTTCTCTTGCTCAAAATTCATCCTCTCTCTTATGTAAATACTTAAATCCTCTGACTCATCTTTCCTATAATCTTCTGGTTCTATATCTTTGAATTTATTATGATAAAGATAATATTCTAAAAATATGCGTGGATTAGTTTTCATATTACAAAATCTTCTGTAGAAAAAAATCCGACCTGCTGCTTCTCTATCTTTTTTAGATGCTTCTATAGCCATAATAAACACTTTCTCACTGCCCAGGGATTCAAGATATTTTCTTATTTCCACTTCCCTTTTATTCTCTTCTTTCATTCTTTCCTCGTAAGGTAATTTTTCTATATATTTATATTTTTCATTAATCTCTTCCATTTTCTTCAAACAGGGATTCATCAAACTGACAACATCTATCTTTTCTTCTGCCCAACCTGTAAAAAAAATTCCCATTACCAATAGAATAATCAATTTCTGCTACATCGTTTTCTCCTGTTTATGGTGAATGTAATGGACTTAAGGTACCTACTTCTAATCTTTGTTTTCTCGGAGTGCACCCGTCGCTTCCATTGTGAAAATTCAGATTATTTTGACTTACCATAATGTTCCAGTTTTCATCTGTCCCATAAAGTCTGTCTGATGGATTTTCATAAGCAACTTCAGATACTCAATTACATCTTATTTTTTTGATGTCCTCCGGTGTTCCTTCCCAAGTATCTCCATAATAAACCAGAGGTTGTGAAATGCAATAATCTTTTCCTAAAAGATTGTTAGCAGTATAACAAACTGCTTTGCGTGGGCCTCTGGAGAAAGAGGATGGATTATATGGACCATAATACCCCCATTCACCAATAAAATTAGTAAGAGTGACTTCTTCAACAACATGCCCGGTTCCTGCAATATGGGTAACTGTGTATTTACTGTAATCTAACAAATCTGTTTTTACATTCTCTCCTGTATAACCATACAGAAGCCCTGCATGATTTTGTCCACCTGTTTTATCCCGATATACAGCATCACCCACATTTATCTGATAAACTGTAAATTGATATTCTTCTGTTTCCATTGTTGAACTGCCTTCTTTAACCTTTATTTTTACTTTATAATCTCCATAAACAACCAGGGCTCCTGTATTATCTTTCCCATTCCATAGGTATGTTTTATTGTTCCCTGGGGAATTAGTAAGATTTGTACTAAAAACAACATCATTACTGGAATCTAAAATATTCAATTTAACCTCATCAGGACTCCAGTCCTTTACAGGAAGGATATCATAAACAATCTTAAATAGTATTGCCTCCCAGACAAAACTACTTGTATCAACCCTTTGTACCTGAATTTCTTCACAACAATCTGGGTCCTGTTGGGCTGTTGTCGTAACTCTAATCCAACCTTCACCAGCAGGTCCACTAAAATATCCAGAAGTATTACAGGTCTCTGAGGTTGTGAAAGCAGTAGGATTTGGTGATGGATTAGAAACTACCCCTCCTTTGCCAGTATCATATTCAAAATAATATTTATACTCTATATAAAAATCTGCAAGGGATTGTTCAAGTCCTATAACATATGTCTTATCAGAGGGAAAGTGGGTTATTCCATAAAGGTATATTGCCTCTATCTTATCAGAAAGGTTTACCGCCTGAAAGACATACCTGTTTGCTTCTTGTAGAAATGCTTTTGGCTGGTCTGCTTTCAGTGGGTATGAGAAAAAAATATGAAGAGATAGACAGACAAGCACAAGTATAATCTTTTTCATCTGTCCATCCTTCAGGTATCTTTCTTTACCTGCAGTACCTGTTATCTTAATCAGATTCTATATCTTTGGTGGGCTTTGTCAAGAGGGGTGTACAGTAGACATCATTTTTTTATGGTAGAGATTAGTTTATATTGTTATGTCTGACATCTGAAAATACTCAGTACATTTAGTTAGGAATCAGTAAGTAACCAAAAAAGACACCTGATATTCAACAAAATTTTTATTGGGCACTATTGAATAAATAGTGTTTATTTCCTTTTCAAAATTTTTACTTTACCTTTACCTTTACAAATATTCCCGATTTTAACTACCCTGAATCCATGTTTTTGGCTATATGCCTTAATATCTGCAACAGAGTTTTCTGAACAAGCCAAAATAAGGCCTATTCCCATGTTAAAAACATTAAACATTTCTTTTGTTTTTATCCTTCCTTTTTCCTGAATAAGTTGAAAAATTTTTGGAATATTCCATGTATTTGGGTCTATTTCAGCATCAAGATTTTCAGGTAATATTCTAACAAGATTACCTGGTATTCCACCACCAGTAATATGTGCCGCTGCATGTATCAGTTTTTTCTTACAAAGTTCTGAAAGCATAGTTGAATATATGTATGTCGGTCTTAAAAGTTCTTCTCCGAGTGAACGTCCTAATGATTCATGATATCTTAAAAGAGCCCCTTTAATTCTGCCACCGCCAAAAAGAACTTTTCTTGCCAGGGAAAATCCATTTGAATGAATTCCATTTGAATATATACCCAACAATATATCATCTTCATTAACCCTCGATGGTCCAAGAATCTCTTTTTTTTCCACGATGCCAACACAAAATCCTGCAAGATCAAATTCATCATCAGAATATAAGCCAGGCATCTGGGCTGTTTCTCCTCCTATAAGGGCACAGTGCGCTATTTCACATCCTTTAACTATGCCTTCTATAATCTTTTTTTCTCTTTCAATCTTCAGTTTTCCAACTGCAAGGTAATCAAGAAAAAACAGTGCTTTTGCTCCACATACAGCAATATCATTACAGTTCATAGCAACAAGGTCTATCCCGATGGTATCGTATTTTTCAATCTCCTTGGCAACAAGAATTTTTGTGCCAACGCCATCACACGAAGATACGAAAAATGGTTTCTTATAACCATTGGGAACAGGCATAAATCCACCGAAAAAACCAATTCCACCGTATAACTTTTTATAAAAACTTGTTTTCCTGATTTGTTGATTTATAATATCAACAAGTGTTTCTGCCTTTTCATCGTTAACTCCTGCGCTTTTATATGAAATCATTTTTCTTCCTTTTTTATATATCAGTTTTGGTTCTAAATATTATACATCAAACCTGTGTACATAAAAAAAGGGCGGTTCTTATTTTGAACCGCCCTTTATTGTTTTATTTTCCATCCTTACTTGTTTCCGTCAACCTCTCGGTAATCTGCGTCTACAACCTTTTTATCTCCTTGTTCTGGCTCTCCCTGCGGCTGGGTTGTTTGCTGGTTTGTAACATCCTGCTGGGTTGTTTGCTCTGTTGATGTTTGCTTGTAAAGAATTTCCGCTATACGATGAGACGCCTGTTCAATCTCTTGCATAAGAGATCTTATCTCTGACTCGTTTTTTGCGTCAATTGCTTTTCTCAGAGCAGCAATCTTATTGTTCAAAGATTCTTTTTCTTCTGCAGGAATCTTATCAGAATGTTCCTTCAGGGTTTTCTCAACACTATAAGCAAGACCATCCGCCTGATTGCACAATTCGATAAGTTCCTTTTGTTTTCTATCCTGTTCAGCAAATTGTTCTGCCTCTTTAATCATCTTATCAATTTCTTCTTTTGTCAGTTTCTTTGACGCAGTTATCTTTATTGACTGCTCCTTTCCTGTTGCCTTATCCTTTGCAGTAACAGCGAGTATACCATTTGAATCAATATCAAAGGTCACCTCTATCTGAGGGACTCCCCTCGGAGCAGGTGGAATTCCTTCAAGATGAAACCTACCCAGACTTGTGTTATGCGCTGCCATCGGCCTTTCTCCTTGAAGCACGTGGACCTCAACAGATGTCTGATTATCAGCAGCAGTTGTAAATGTCTGACTTTTCTTTGTAGGAATAGTAGTGTTTCTATCAATAATCTTCGTAAAAACACCCCCGAGTGTTTCTACACCAAGAGAAAGAGGAGTAACATCGAGCAAGAGAATGTCCTTATCTTTCAAATCTCCTCCGAGTATCGCACCCTGTATTGCTGCACCAATAGCAACACATTCCATTGGATCAATTCCTCTTTCTGGTTTTTTCCCCATAAAATCTTCAATAAACTTCTGAACAATTGGCATTCTCGTTGGTCCACCAACAAGGATAATCTTGTCAACTTGATTCGGAGTGAGTTTGGCATCTGCAAGTGCCTGACTCATTGGCCCACGACATTTTTCTACCCTTGCCCGCACAAGCTCTTCAAGTTGTGTTCTTCTTATTTTCATTGAAAGATGTTGAGGCCCTCGTTCATTCGCTGTTATAAAAGGAAGATTAATATCTGTTTCGAGGGTTGAAGAAAGTTCTATTTTTGCTTTTTCAGCAGCCTCTCTAATTCTCTGCATCGCCATTCTATCAGTGGAAACATCTATACCTGTTTGTGTCTTAAAATCCTTTACAATAAAATCAACAAGGTCCTGGTCCATATCAGTTCCACCAAGTTGTGTATCACCACTGGTAGAAAGAACCTTAAATACTCCACCTCCCATCATCTCCATAATCGTTACATCAAGTGTTCCTGCTCCAAAATCAAAAACCATAATTTTAAGTTCTTGATTGAGTTTATCAAGCCCATATGCAAAAGCCGCAGCAGTTGGCTCATTAATAAGACGGACAACCTCAAGTCCAGCAATTGTTCCAGCATCTTTTGTCGCCTGTCTTTGGTTATCATCAAAATATGCAGGCACTGTTATTACTGCCTTTGTAATAGGGTACCCGAGAAAACTTTCGGCGTCTTTTTTTATCTTTTGAAGGATAAATGCGGAAATCTGCTGTGGAGTATAAGTTTTTCCATCAATTGTATACTTAAAGTCAGTACCCATCTTTCTTTTTGCACCGAAAATCGTTCTTTCAGGATTAACTGCTGCCTGTCTTCTTGCTGGTTCTCCAACAAGAACCTGCCCATCCTTTGTAAACGCAACATATGACGGGAATGCCTTTCCACCAACAATTGTTGTTCCTTCAGCACTCGGTATAACAACAACCTTACCGCCTTCCATTATAGCAGCTGCAGAATTACTTGTTCCTAAATCAATTCCAATAATTTTTTCCATATTTTTCTCCTCTCACTTTATATTATTTTTCTTTCTACTTTTAGATGACCATAAAAACCAAAAAGTTTCAGTCAAAGAATATCAAAAAATTGGATAGATCCTGACAGGACCAAAAAGTCCTGATTCAAGTTTCTGTCTATCAATAGAAAGGTATATCGGTGCATAGGTTCCATTCAAAAAACCTTTTTTTTCAAGCATCTTCAATTTCTTCTCATCTCCGCAGATGTTATTGGCAGGTGTATTGATTACCTTGATCTTTAATAAATGCCTTCCCTCCGCCAGATTATTAACCATAGTCATAAATGGAGTAAATATAATGTCGTCTACTTTCTTATTATCAATAAAAACTGTTGCAGCATAACATAACCTGCCCAATGTTAATATGGCTTTTTTAATATTCCTTTTGCATACAAATTCTGCGTAATATGTCATAAATCCACTGTATCCTTGATAACCAAGATTATTCCACGATGGAAATGGTTCTCTTAAAAATAAGGTTGTACCTGATGGAAGTATTAATTTCCAATTATCTGGCTTAATCTCATTTTTGATGGCTTTCGTTTTAATTTTTTCTGACAGGGTTAAACTTAAAATGACAACCTTTGTTTCAGATGGTTCAAAATCAAAACTAATATTATTCCTGCCTACAGGCAATAAACATCCTGAGTTCTGCTCAAAAAAATATATATCTCCTTTATTCTTAAAAGCAACACTGCAAGCAATATGTTTGCTTGACTCATTTAGAAGCATAAAAAATTGATAATTACCATAAACCCTTGTTAGAATACTGATAGGAACATCCCCTGGCTTAATAGAAATCAGGTATGCCTTAATCTTTTCTCGAATTAAAGAAATGATTTCATCAGGACTTGATGAATAAATAACGTTATTCCCCTGAAGAACAAAAACCTCAGGCAATATTATGTTTGCTCCTTTTTCTGCGAGATTACGAAGTAAATCAATTTCATAATCTGATAGAATTGATTTTTCTGGAATAATCAGGCACTTATAACACACATCAGAATTGATTATAACTTCCCCATTATAAACAGAAGATAAAACAAGATTTTCTTCCCATATATAGTCAAATTCAATCTGGTTGTAAATAAGTTTCTTTGCAATTGACTCAATAACCAATGCAATTTCGTGACCTTCCCCAATATAGTAATTATGATGTGGAATGTACACACAAACCTTTGGGCCAGAAATTCCATTACTGGCAATTTGACATATTTGTGAAATCCTTTGAAAAACCTTTTTCCCATAGTTCCTTATCAAAGGATTTGCTTCGCTTAATTCTGGTGGATGAAAATACCAGGATTTTTCTGGATTATAATTTGAAAGTTTATAGAAAAACTTATTTATTCCCCTGACAATCTGATAATCAGAGACAAATCTTATAAAATCAGGGTATACACTATGACCCATTACAGCAAGGGATTCACTCATAGCAAGTGGAATGTTTTTTGTATGTCTTACAGAACCAGCAAGACGAGAGGCATCATTGAATCTATCTGGTTCAATCTGCCTGAAAACCGCGTCAACACCAGGCATATCTAATTCATCCATAATCTTAAAAAACATCCCGCTTCTGCTTACAATATCAGAAAGAGATTCATCTCCTGTATGGTGTCCTGTACAAACAACCCCATGAATTTTGCACCATGAATGAATCTTTCCATAGAAATTTTCTTTAACCATATCTGTCCAGACATCCACATAGTCAGATCTAACCTTTTTCGTTTGCTCATCTTCTATCTGATTAAATATCACATCATAGATTGTTTTCTTCACTATAATAGGCACAAGATATTCAAAAATACTGTAGCCCTTTTTTTCAAAAAACCGTTCAGCAAGTCCATCACTCCAGGGTAAAAAAGAAGGAAGATGGGGCTCATCATAGAAAAAACCTTTGATTGTTGTTCCAAAAAAATCCTTTAATCTTTCAAAATATTTCTCATGAACGAGATTGATAAACAAACTGGTTGCATCTGGATTAAGCATATCAACAGACCATGCATCTCTATCATCATTGCTATATATATCACATGGTTCTGGATAAAGATATCTTGAATGGGAACGTACTGTATGCTCCATTGCCGAAATATATTCCCAGCCAACCACAACAACCCTCTGTCTACCTTTTGCAGTAAGGGTTATAAAATCTCCATACTGGGTATCAATGTTATGGATAGGGCCAGATACATTATTAAATTTATCAATATTGAAATATGCAGCAGAAAGAGTATTAACCGGGATATTCAAACAAATGTTTTCTCCTTCTTCAAAAACAATATCAATAAAAATTTTCAATCTTTTAGCCCTGAATTTTTTTTCTTTACCAACAAAACCACCACCAAAACCACTCGGAAAACACCAATCATCCCATATCCAGACCTCTAAATCAGATGCGTTTGCTTCTTTAACTATACATTCAACAGAGTTCATCCAGGCATCATCCATAAACCTGTTTGGCAGTCCACCCCAAGGAATAATCATCACACCACCATATCCCAATTTATGAAATGACTTTATCTGGTTTGAAATTTTTTTATTATCAAGGTTATCATTTAAGGCCCACGCCGCAACAGGCATGTATTTTTTTGAATCACAGTTGAACTGTTTGAAAAAATTTTTTTTAAGCATTATCTACTCAAATTGGTAAGATATAATTAATCCACTAATCCTCGTTTACACGCAGGGGTAAGTATGAAAAAACCACTGAATTTATCTGGTTTTATATCTACTACTTTTCACTCAACATAGACAAATGAACATCAATTAAATTAGGCGGTGAGGGAATCGAACCCACGACCTCTTCCTTGTAAGGGAAGCGCTCTTGCCGACTGAGCTAACCGCCTGTTTTGTTTTATTGTATTATTTTACACATATAATAAAACTTGACAAACATTTTAATTTACTGTATATATTCTCTATCAAAAATCCTTTTTTAAACTTTTAAGGAGGCAAGGGATGTTAGAGGAAATAAAGCAAGCAATCATTAGAGGTGATGCAAAAAAAGCCACTGAGCTTGTTTCAAAAGCTCTGGCTGAAAATATCAGTGTTGAGGAAATATTAAATAATGGGTTGATTGCTGGAATGAATATTGTTGGTATGAAGTTCAAAAATAATGAGTTTTATGTGCCCGAGGTGCTTATAGCCGCAAGAGCAATGAATAAGGCCATGGAAATTCTTCAGCCAGAGATTGCAAAAGCCGGCATTAAGGCACAGGCAAAGGTTGCAATAGGAACTGTTAAGGGCGACCTCCATGATATTGGAAAAAACCTTGTATCCATGATGTGGAAAGGAGCTGGTTTCGAGGTTATGGATCTTGGAATAGATGTCCCTGAAGATAAATTTGTTGAAGCAGCAAAAAATGGTGCTCAACTTATAGGATTATCTGCACTTTTAACAACTACAATGCCTGCTATGAAGGATGTTATTGAAAAGATAAAAGCAGAGGGTTTAAGAGATAGTGTAAAGATTATCATTGGTGGTGCACCTGTTACGCAGGCATATGCCGATGAAATAGGTGCCGATGGATACGCGCCCGACGCTGGTTCGGCTGTTGATAAAGCAAAAGAATTACTTGGACTTCAGTAATGCAGGCGTATGAACTGTGCCTTTGTTCTCTATAATCTTCTGGATACTGTTCGGGTATTTGTCCGGTAGTCTTGTCTGGGGATACTGGATTGGTAAGTATCTCTATGGAATCGATTTAAGAACAAAAGGCAGTGGTAATATTGGGGCAACGAATGTGTTCCGGGTGCTTGGACCAGTACCCGGAATTTTTACTTTTATACTCGATGTATTAAAAGGTGCTCTGCCTGTGATAATCTTCCAGAGTGTATACGGAAAAAATGCAAATCTTTTGTTTATGCTGGCCGTGGGACTTGCTTCAATTCTCGGAAGTCGATTTTCTGTTTTTCTCAAAGGTAAAGGAGGAAAAGCAGTAAATTGTAGTTTTGGAGTTATACTTGCAGTGATACCGCGCGAATCATTACTAACTCTGGGAATATGGATTGTTGTGTTTTTAAGTACTGGCTATGTATCTATAGCTTCAATAACTTCCGCAATTGGACTACCACTACTGATTTTAATTTTGAAAGAAAATGTAGTTATCCTGGTTGCAGGAATACTTATTTCTCTCGTGATTATATTTGCGCACAAAGAAAATATCAAAAGATTAATTCAGGGCAAAGAAAATAGGTTCAAAATATGGAAAAGATAGCGGTTATAGGCGCTGGTGGTTGGGGAACAGCACTTTCCATAGTTTTCTCAAAAAAAACTGATGTTATCCTGTGGGAAAGATTCTCTGAATACGCAAAAATTCTTTCGTCTACACGAGAGAATTTAGAATTTCTACCAGGAATTAAAATACCAGAATCTATTGTTATCACAAACAGTATTGAAGATGCCTGTTCAAATTCAAAAACGATAATTATGGCTGTACCTTCGAGGTATTTCAGAAATGTAATAATCGAAATAAAACCATTTTATAGAAAACAGGAAATACTCATTGCCTCTAAAGGTATAGAACCAGAAACAGGTATGAGGATGTCAGAGATACTGTATAATGAAATTGGTTGCCATAACTTTGCAGTTATTTCCGGACCGACCATCGCCTATGAGGTTGCAGTGGGTAATCCGACTGCTGCTGTGATAGCAGCCAGAAATATCAACCTTGCAAGAAAATTTCAGGAAATGTTTTCTTCTGAAAAGTTTAGATTATACACAAGTAATGATGTGTGCGGGGTTGAAATCTGCGGTGGATATAAGAATGTTCTGGCAATTGGTTCTGGAATAATAGATACACTCAAACTTGGGGATAATACGAGGGCAGCATATTTAACAAGAGGTGTGCATGAGATGAAAAATTTTGGTATCACCCTCGGCGCAAAAGAAAAAACATTCTGGGGTCTGGCTGGAATTGGTGATTTAATAACAACTTCTATCAGTCCTACAAGTAGAAACCACAGATTTGGAAAAGCAATTGCTGCGGGAAAAGGTAATGAATTCCTTTCAAGTACAAAAATGATTGTTGAGGGTATCTTTGCCTCAAAAGCAATTATAAAAATGTCTAAAGAAAACAATGTGGAAATTCCTATTGCATCAGCAATATATAGAATTATTCACGAACACACAAGCCCGATGGACGAAATTAGAAAACTTATGACAAGACAGTTAAAGGATGAATAATAATACTCATTTTTACAGTATCAGCAAAGTATCCGAAATCACTGGAATATCTCCGCATATACTGAGATACTGGGAAAAACATTTTTCTTTTCTTAAAATTCAGAGAGACCCTGCAGGAAGAAGAATCTACTCAGACAGGGATATTGAAAAAATCAAAAATATAAAAGAAATGCTTTATAATGAAGGATATAGAATAAAAGGGGTAAAAAAGAAATTTCGTACTGATTATAACAAAAAAAAAGAAAAACATACGTCTGGTGATTTTCTTAAAAAGATCCTTCGCATGATAAAGGAGATTGAAAAATGTTTACCATAGGTGTTCTTGCATCTGGAAAGGGAAGCAATTTAGAAGCAATAATCAAACACATTCAGGACGGATTCCTGAATGTAAAAATAGGCGTGGTTATTAGCGATAATCCTGATGCTCACGCCCTCGAAATTGCAAAATCATCAGGAATTCCGGCAATATATATTGAGCCAGGAAAATACCGCACATTTCTCGAAAATACCCAGGAAGAAAAATATATTGAATGCCTTAAAAAGTACGAGGTAGAGTTTGTATGTCTTGCAGGTTTTATGCGAGTGATTAAAAAAAATTTCTTTGCTGAATATACCAACAGAATTATCAATATCCACCCTTCTCTTCTTCCTTCTTTTCCTGGACTTGAAGCATGGAAACAGGCCCTTGACTATGGGGTTAAATTTACAGGATGCACTGTTCATTTTGTGGAAGAAGATATAGATACAGGCCCGATTATTCTTCAAGCAGTTGTTAATGTACTTAATGATGATACCCCTGAGATACTACATCAAAGAATACAGGAAAAAGAGCATATTATCTATCCCATTGCAATAAAACTTATTTCAGAAAATAGAGTAAGGAGAAAAGGAAGGAGGGTTATAATAGATGAAGATTAACATCAGACCTGCTATCTTAAAGGACGCATATCAGATAAAAAATATCATCAATGAACATGCAAAAAAAGGAAAGATGCTGCCGGTTTCAATAAATCAGGTTTTTGAGCACCTACGTGATTTCTGGGTTATAACCGATTCAAAAAACACGATTATCGGCTGTGGGGCATTAAGAATTGTGTGGAAAGACCTTGGTGAAATAAGATCTCTTGCTATAAGAAACTCAAAACAAAAAAAAGGGTGCGGTTCAATGCTAATAAATGCTCTTATTGAAGAAGGCAAAAAAATAGGAATCAAGAAAATCTTCGTTTTAACATATACCCCTACGTTTTTTGAAAAATTTGGATTCGTCCGTATTGAAAAAACAAGGCTTCCACATAAAATATGGATCGATTGCATCAATTGTCCAAAGTTTCCAAGATGTGATGAAATACCTATGTTAAAGGTCCTATGAAAAAAATTATCCTGATTGTATTTTCATTGTTGTTGGCATTAAATCTCTATGCAGATGTAAATACTGAAAATAAATTTGCTGTGGATGATTTTTTATCCGGTAAGAAAATTGTAATGAAACGCACCTTTATGAACAATGTTTTTGCTATTGGAAGTATAGTTGATTTTTCTGGATTATCATATGAGGATGCAATAATTCTTGGTGTCAGCGTTAAATTCAACGGCACATCATATAAGGATGTTTATATTGCAGGTGATAGTGTGGAGATTTCAGGAAACGTCAAAGGCAACATCAGGGTCATTGCAAGACAAATCACAATAAATCATCTTACGGTTGATGGAAACGCGAGTATTACCGCGCCAGAAATTACAATTTCTGATGATGTAGAGTTTAAGAAATTAACAAAGATATGGTCGAATAATATTCAAATGGGTGGATGGTATGATAATCTTCATATAAAAACCAAGAAGATAATTTTTTCAAAAAACCTGTTCGTTGACAGAGAACTTGTTGTTCAAAGTAAAGAAAAACCGCAAGTTCCAACAGACACGTTAAAACACTGCAATTTTACATATAAACCTCCTATACAGGGAAAAATACAGTTTTTCCTATCTTCAAAACTCAGAAAATTGTTTTCTTTTTTAAGTTTATGTTTTCCATTTCTACTTATGTTTTTTATGACTCCTCGCATTCTTCAGGAAACAATTGATATTATTGAAAAAAGACCTGTATGGATATTTTTAACCGGGATACTTTTACTTATACTTACTCCATTAGCCCTTGTTATTCTTATGCTCACCATTATTGGTGCGCCTCTCGGGTTGATTTTTTTCACATTCTATCTTTCATTCTTATATATCTGCCGTGGATTTACATCCATAACACTTGGAAGAATAATTCTCATAAAACTGAAAGAGGGAAAATTAAAAATGATTGCTTCTATGTTTATTGGCATTGGAATTTTTGTATTTCTGGCATCTATACCAAAAGTTGGATACGTTTTTCAATTCATATTTATGATCTTTGGATTCGGTGGATTTGCGGTTGGAAGAATCAGGATGTTTATAAAAATGAAAAAAGAAAATCTTATATAGGAGGAAGAAATGAAAAAAATTGTTCTTGCATATTCTGGCGGACTTGATACTTCTATCATAATAAAATGGTTGCAGACAACGCAAAATGCCGAAATAATTGCATTTACCGCAGATGTTGGGCAAAAAGAAAATCCTGCTATACTCGAAGAAAAAGCAATAAAAACCGGCGCAAAAAAATTCTATTTCAAGGACTTGAAAAATGAATTTATAGATGACTATATTCTGCCTTCATTAAAAGCATCAGCGCTATACGAAGACAGGTATCCAATGGCAACTTCTCTTTCAAGACCTTTGATCGCAAAAAATATGGTTGATGTTGCCAGAAGGGAAAATGCAGATGCTGTTGCCCATGGCTGCACCGGAAAAGGAAATGACCAAGTAAGGTTTGAACTTGCTTTCAAAAGTTTAGCACCTGAACTCGAAATCATCGCACCGGTCAGGGTATGGGAATTTAAATCAAGAGAAGAAGAAATTGAATATGCAAAAAAACATAAAATTCCCATTGATGTTACAAAGAAAAGGCCCTATAGTATTGACTGGAACCTTTGGGGAATTTCAATTGAATGCGGTGTTCTTGAAAACCCATGGCAAGAACCCCCTGAGGACGCATATCAAATAACAAAAAGCCCGGCAAAATCACCATCAAAACCAGATTATATTGAGATAGAATTTAATCAGGGAATACCAACAGCAATAAATGGGAAGAATATGAATTGTTTAGATATAATCACCTTGCTTAATGGTATTGGTGGAAAACACGGAGTTGGAAGGATAGATATGATTGAAAATCGACTTGTAGGAATAAAATCAAGGGAAATATATGAAGCACCCGCTGCAACAATTCTGCATTCGGCTCATCTTGAACTTGAAAAACTCGTGATTGAAAGAGAACTTTACCATTTTAAAAACATCATCAGTAAAAAATATGCTGAACTTGTTTATTATGGATACTGGTTCAGTGATTTCAGAAAATGTCTTGATGCTTTTGTCAATACAACCCAAAAGTATGTTTCTGGTATTGTAAGAGTAAAATTATTTAAAGGTCAATGCATACCTGTCGGAAGAAAGTCCAAATTTTCTCTTTATGAAGAGTCGCTTTCGACATATACATCAAAAGATATCTTTGATCACAAAGCATCAAAAGGATTTATTGATATCTTCGGACTACCACTGGTACTCGAGGGAAAAAGAAATAGAAAGAAATGATATGGAAGAAAAACAAATAATAAGATGGATTAAAGATCACTGTGCAACTAAACAAAAACAGGTCAGGGTTGGAATCGGTGATGATGCTGCCGTGGTAGAATATGACAAGGAAAATTATCTCCTGTTTACAACCGATATAGTTGTTGATGGTGTGCATTTTATCGCAAAAACAACATCTCCATATCAAGTGGGACGAAAAGCACTTAGTGTCAATATCAGTGATATCGCCGCTATGGGAGGAACACCTCTTTATGCCCTTGTATCCATTGGCATGCAACAAAAAACAAAAGCCCTTGTTTATGAAGGAATTTACAAGGGCATCCTCGAGATGGCAAAAATTTTCAAGGTTGGCATCATAGGAGGCAATCTTTCACGTTCGGATGTTCTTTTTGTCGATATATTTCTTATCGGGAAAGTAAGGAAGAAAGATATTGTTCTTAGAAGTACTGCAAAACCAGATGACCTACTATTTGTTACTGGAACATTAGGAGGGGCACAAAAAGAAAAACAGTTTTCATTTATTCCGAGAATCAAAGAGGCAAAAATAATTATCAAAAAAACAAAACCATCAGCGATGATAGATATATCCGATGGACTTGCCTCTGATGCAAAAAAACTTGCAGAAGCGTCTAACTGTGGTTTTGAAATAGAATCATGGAGAATACCTGTATCCAAAGACGCGGATGTGCAGGATAGAATTTCTTCCGCACTTTATGATGGAGAAGATTATGAACTTCTGTTTACAGTTAGTCCAAAAATCGCAAAAAATATACCTGAAAAAATAAACGATACACAGATTACGAAAATAGGAAGATTAACAAAGAAGAAAACATTTATATTGAAAAACAAAGATGGAACAAAAAGTAAAACATTCAAAGAAAAATTCAGTCATTTTTCCTAAAAGCAAAGAAATTTGTCTTATGGCAAAATCCTCGGAAGAAACAGAAAAGATCGGGGAAATAATTGCTGGGTGGATAAAAAAACATAATATAAATTGTCTTATCTTTACAGGTCCATTTGGTTCCGGAAAAACAACCATAATAAAAGGCATAATAAGAAAACTTACAGGAAAAAGCAATATAACAAGTCCTTCTTTTACAATTGTAAATCAATACAGTACAAATAAAATCTCTATCTTTCATTTTGATTTTTATAGAATAAAAAATCAGGAAGAACTTGAAAGTTTTGGATTTAGTGAGTATATCGAAAAAGGAATCCTTCTTATTGAATGGCCCGAGGCAGCAATAAAAAAAGTCCCTCAAAATTCCTTAAAGATATCGATGGAGTTTTCTGGATTGAAACAAAGAAAAATTACTATTTCTCCACCATGAAAAAACTTATACTTAAAAGGGTACTGCAGATTATACCGCTTCTTATTGGAATGAGTTTTGTTTCATTCATAATAATACAGTCATCCCCTGGTGATTATTTTGCTCAAATGAAAATGAATCCTGAAATATCTCCTTCTACAATTGAACAGATGAGAACAAGTTTTGGATTGGACAAACCAATAATGATCCAATATCTTATGTGGCTAAAAAATATGTGTAAACTTGATTTCGGTATTTCATTTGCATACCATATTCCAGTAAAAACCTTGATAAAATTCAGGATTAAAAATACATTATGCCTTGCAATTTTTTCGATTTTCTTAAGCTGGCTTATTGCAATCCCTATCGCAGTAATTGCAGGATACAAGGAAGGTTCATGGTTTGATAAGTTTTTTTCTCTACTTGCTTATATCTCTATCTCCCTTCCTTCATTTTTTGTTGCTTTACTTTTTGTGTATTTTATAAGTAAAACAGCAGTTCTTCCTCTTGGTGGAACAAGAAGTATTTTTGATATAAATGCAGGTAGTTTTGAGATATTTAAGGATTACCTGAAACATCTTCTCGTACCCGGGATTGTCCTTTGTTTTGTTAATATTGGTGGGCTTTTCAGGTTAATGAAAAACAATTTCGTGGAGATTTTTAATACTCCTTATATTCTGGCAGCATGGGCAAGAGGAGTACCTGCTGGATCTATTATATTCAAACATACCCTTAGAAATGCATTAAACCCGATGTTTACTATACTCGGAATGGAGATAGGAAGTATCCTTAATGGTGCTGCATTAACAGAGATAATCTGTGGCTGGCCAGGAATGGGTAGTTTAATTCTTGAAGCAGTCCTTTCACATGATCTCTATCTTGTGATGGGTTCACTTATAATAAGTGGATTTCTTTTGATCGTGGGAAATCTCATAGGGGATATACTTCTCGCATTCTTCGACCCGAGAATAAGGATATCATGAGAAATTTTCTTGGAAGATTAAAAAAATACAGCAAGGTATCCTATTTCAGTTTCTGGTTTCTTATTATTTTCTATCTTGTTTCTTTTTTTGCTGATATCCTTATTCCCTATCACTTTGATTACCAATTTAGAGACAAGCCCTATCATCCACCGAGCAAAATACACTTTATAGACACAGAGGGCAGGTTTCATATAAAGCCATTTGTTTATGAAACATTTGTAGATGATCCGATATTTCGAACATACAAGGAAAATTATTCAGTCCGTTACCCGATTAAATTCCTGGTGGATGGCCCTGAACGAAATGTTTTTTTTATTTTCAAAACAAAAAAATATCTTTTTGGGGTTGATGCTCCAGCAGGTATTTTTCTTTTCGGAACAGATACATACGGAAGGGATATTTTTTCGCGACTTCTGTATGGAAGCAGGATTTCCCTTTCAATAAGCATCATAGGTGTACTTATCTCATTTGTTCTCGGAATGATCACTGGTGGATTTGCTGGTTATTTTGGCGGTATAACAGATCAGGTTCTTATGCGAATAGTTGAAATACTGATGGTATTTCCATCATTTTATCTCATGCTTTCTTTGAGAGCAATGTTCCCATTAAATCTTTCAAGCATTCAGGTGTACTTCTTGATAGTTATGATACTAAGTTTAATAGGATGGGCAGGCCTTGCAAGGATAATAAGGGGCATGGTTCTTTCTATAAAGGAAGAGGATTACGTACTCGCTGCAAGATCTCTCGGGCTTTCACACTGGCGAATTCTTGTGTTCCACATACTACCCAATACATTTTCTTATACAATAACGGCTATTACCATAAGTGTTCCAGGATATATTATAGGCGAATCAGCATTAAGTTTGCTTGGACTTGGCATTCAAGAACCATACCCGAGCTGGGGCAATATTCTTTCGTCAACAGTTGGAAACATCAGGGTTATTAGTGATGCTCCATGGTTACTGCTGGCAGGAGCCTTTATATTTATAATCTTGATAAACTTCAATATACTCGGAGATGCATTAAGAAATGTACTTGACCCGAAAAACTGGTGAAATGGAAAAAATACTCGAGATAAAAAATCTATACGTGGGGAGAATTGACGGCACAAAAATATTACCAGTGCTAAATAATATTGAACTCTCTATTTATAAAGGAGAATTATTTTGTCTTGTTGGAGAATCAGGATCAGGTAAAACAACACTCGCTCTTTCAATTATTCGTTTATTACCAAAGAGTTTCAGAATACTATCAGGAGAAATTATACTCTGTAATAAAAAAATAACCGGTATAAGTGAAGAATTAATAAGAGGTTTAAGAGGAAAACTTGTCAGCATGATTTTTCAGGATCCTGGAGCATATCTTGATCCTCTTTTCAATATAGATACGCATCTTCGAGAATCATTCCATGGAAATCCTGTAGAATTTAACCAACTAAAAATAAAAGTAATAACAGAGGTAGGTCTTAGTCCTGAAATACTTTCAGTTTATCCTCATCAGTTAAGCGGAGGACAACAGCAAAGAGTTTTAATAGCAATGGCTTTGATTAATAACCCCTCTATTATTATTGCAGATGAGCCAACAACAGCGCTCGATGTATTAACAACAAAACAGATAATAAAACTTCTTGATCAGATTCGTATAAAACACAACCCTGGTATGCTTTTCATTACACATGATCTTAATCTTGCTTTAAGTACAGGAACAAGAATTGGAATAATGTACAGAGGATGTATCGTAGAAATATTTAAACCCAATAAAGAAAAACCATTGCATCCTTATACAAAAATATTAATGGGCTATTCAGAAGAAAATCATTCTGACATTTCAGATACAACCTTGATGGATACAAAACAAGAAACAGACGAGAAATGTATTTTTTTCGAAAGATGCCCAGAAAAAAAACCATTATGCAATAGAAAAGTAGATTTTATCTGGAGGGATGAAACAACTGGTATAAGGTGTATAAAATATGGACAAAATTCTCAGATGTGAAAAAATCAGAAAGGTTTTTATCGTTAAAGATTTTCTTGGAGTAAATAAAAGAACAACTGTTGCACTCAACGATATATCAATTAATATTGAAAAAGGATTAAACACAGGCATAGTTGGTGAATCTGGATCAGGTAAAACAACACTCGCAAGAACAATGCTACTCTTGATAAAACCTGATGCAGGTTCAGTTTATTACAGGGAAAAAGAAATCACCCATCTCTCGGATAATAATCTACGAGATTTCAGAAGTAAGGTGCGGATAATTTTTCAAAACCCATATAAATCGCTTAATCCGAGATTAACAATTGAAAGAACAATAAAAGAAGCATTGCCATCATGTGATTCTCATAAACAAAAGGTTGAAGACATACTTGCACAGGTTGGAATACCAAAAACATATAGAACAAAATATCCACACCAGTTAAGCGGCGGAGAAAGACAGAGAATTGCAATAGCAAGAGCCCTGGCGGGTATTCCAGAATGTGTGATTGCCGATGAACCAACCGGAAACCTTGATGCAACAACAGAAGTTCATATCTTAAGATTGCTTGAAAAATTGAAAGAAAAGTTCAATCTTACGTATGTTTTCATATCTCACAACCTGAAAATTGTCAGTGATATCTGTAATAAAATTGCAGTAATGTACAAAGGACGTATAGTGGAAGAAGGTGATGCCTGTGATGTTTCTAAAAACCCTTTACACCCTTATACAAAAGCATTATGGAATCCAGATATAGCACAACCAATAGATGAAAAACAAACTAAATATTCTGACGGATGCGCTTTTATAGACAGTTGCACATCAAGAAAAGAGAGATGTTTTTGTGAAAATCCAGAAATAATAGAAAAGGAAAAAAATCACTCTGTTGCATGTTTTCTTTACGAATGATATAAAATGGTTTAAAATTATTTTGAGTATACGTAAAAAGGAGAATAAAATGCAAGAAAGTGTTCCAGGGAAAAAGATAGACAAACAATTAACTCTACCATTACGACACGCACTCAATATGAGCATAAGAAACATTAAAATAAGGTTTGGACGGTCGATAATTGTCACATCATCAATTATTCTCGGCATAGCATTTCTTATGTCTATATTGGCTAATAACGCTTTTATGGCAGGTATTCTCGAGAAAGGCCCGGAACATATAAAGATTGCACTTCAGCAGGATATAGAAGAAATGAAAATACGTCAGATATGGCTTGTTTCGCTTTCCCTTCTCGTATGCGTTGTTGGAATTGTGAATGCAATGCTGATGGCTGTTACAGAAAGGGCTCGTGAAATAGGTACAATGAAATGTCTTGGTGCGCTTGATAAATATATCGTTGAAATTTTTCTTCTTGAATCATCAATGCAAGGGGTTATTGGTTCTATTATAGGTGTAATCTTCGGGTTTGCAGCAAGTTTCATTGTTTATTTATTAAAATATAAAGGACTGGTCTGGAGTATATTTCCAACTGAATTGCTTTTGAAGTATTCTTTATTCAGCATATTACTTGGCGTAATTATTTCAGTAATTGGTGCTATTTACCCTGCATATGTTTCTGCCAAAATGGAACCGGCTGAAGCAATCCGCAGGGAAGTTTAAAAAGGAGACAAACATGCCAAAAGAAGCAATTGTTAGAACCATAGGACTGAAAAAAACTTTCCTTCTCGGAAAAATTCCGCTTCATGTCCTGAAAGGGATAGATATTGAAATATACAGAGGTGAATATATATCAATCATGGGTCCATCAGGCAGCGGAAAAACAACTCTTTTTAATATGATTGGAGGTCTTGATAAACCAACAGAAGGAAAGGTATATATCGATGAGGTTGATATTGCTCAACTTGACGCCTATGAACTTGCTTGGTTGAGATGTAGGAAAATTGGCTATATTTTCCAAACATTTAACCTAATACCTGTTATGACAGCGCTTGAAAATGTTATGTTGCCAATGATTTTTGGAGGAATGGAAAATGATGAGGCAATGAATAAAGCGAAATCTCTCCTTGAAACTGTTGGGCTTGGTGAAAGATTACACCATAAACCCTTTGAATTATCGGGTGGGCAACAACAACGCGTTGCAATCGCCAGAGCCCTTGCAAATGATCCTGCAATAATCCTTGCTGATGAACCAACTGGTAATCTCGATCTAAAAACAGGCAAAGAAATAATCCATCTATTGAAAGAAATGAATAAAAATAAAGAAGTTAGCATTATTACTGCAACACATGATCTAAAGATGCTCGATGTCTCAGATAGGGTAATCTGGATCAGGGATGGAATGATTGAAAGAATTGAGGATAGGGAAAATCTACAGATTAAGGTTGGTGAGGTTGAAGGAGAAGAATAAGGTTGATTTTTGAAGAAAAAAAGTTCCAATTTGGGATTATTGGCTGCGGAAATATTGGGACTGCTATTGCTGGAGGGTTAATAAAATATGGAAATGTTCCAGCAGAAAAAATCTGTGCAAGCGATATAGATATATCAAAAACCGAAGGGTTTAAGCGCGTTTTTAACATCCAGATTCTTCAACAAAATACCCTTGCGGAAAATTCAAGATTTATTATACTTGCTGTAAAACCAAAAGATATCCCACAGTTATGCTCAGAAATTTCCTCTTCAGTAGAAAATACCTCTGTCATAATAAGCGTTGCAGCAGGTATAACCATAGAATCCATACATAAGTTTTTTGGAAGGAAGGTACCAACCATCAGGATAATGCCAAACCTTGCTATTGAAAACGGGAAGGGAATTATTGGATATTGCTGGGATGGTGTCGATTCGAATATATTAAAAGAGGTTATTGAAATTTTTTCAAGGACTTCTCTTTGCATTCCTGTAAAAGAACAAGATATGTTTCTTATTACAGCAGTTGCTGGAAGCGGACCTGGTTTTCTTTTCTATTTTGCAGAAATAATCCATCGGTATTTAATAGGGAAGAACATTAATGAAGAAATCTCAAGAAAAATCACGGCTACACTCTTTGAAGGAACAGGGCTTATGCTTGCTCTTTCTGAACAAACACCTTCAGTTCTGAAAGAAAAGGTATGCTCTCCAGGGGGAACTACCCTTGCGGGCATTGAAAAAATGCGCGAAAAAAACATAGATAGGATTTTAACTGATGCATTTGATGCTGCATTAAAAAGAGCAATTGAACTATCAAAGTAAAAATAACCAATAGGTTTTTCATAAACTTTCGATGAAAGATAGCAGATGCACAAAATCAAAGGAAAACCGAATTAAAACAGAGGAGATACAATGAATGAACTTGAGAAAGTAAAAGAATCTGTTGGATTTTTAAAAACAAAAATACAAAAAACACCGGAAATAGGCATTATCCTCGGGACAGGTCTTGGAAAATTTGCGGAGAAAATAGAAGTGGAACAAATCATTCCATATAGTTCAATCCCATATTTTCCTGTTTCAACAGTAGAAGGGCATGCTGGAAATCTTATATCTGGGAAAATTAAAAACAAACAAATTCTTGCATTTCAAGGTAGGTTTCACCTTTACGAAGGATATTCTGCAAGTGAGATTGCTCTTCCTATCCGGGTTTTAAGATTCCTCGGCGCAAAAATACTTCTTGAATCCAATGCTGCAGGGGGGATGAATCCTTTGTTTAAGGCAGGTAATCTTGTTATTATTGTTGATCATATCAATCTGACTGGTCATAATCCTCTTATAGGAGAAAATTTTGAAGAGATTGGAGTAAGATTTCCGGATATGTCAAACCCTTATGATCCTGAGATGATTGATCTTGCAGAAAAAATTGCAATTGAAGAAAAGATTCCTGTTAAAAAAGGTGTCCTTGTTGGACTAACAGGACCTAACCTCGAAACAAAGGCAGAATATAGATTCCTCAAGGGTATAGGAGCAGATATGGTCTGTATGTCTACGGTTGTAGAAGTAATCGCAGCAGTTCATGCAGGGTTAAGAGTTTTTGGCATATCGGTCATAAGTGATATGTGCCTTCCTGATGCGTTAAAAGTTGCCACATTTGAAGAAATATTTGTTACTGCCTCTTATGCAGAACCCCTCTTGACTTCTTTAATGGAAAATATTATAATTAATCTTTAACAATTTATTAACGGCGCAATTCTATGGAACAAAATAAGAAAAAAAAATCAAAACCTGAAGCAGGCGGAGGAAACAAAAAGGTATCCATCGAAAAAATAAACATTCGATGCAGAACATGCTTTGTAATCGATGGGTATACACTGGATGAGAAAAACTGCAGACATTGTGGATCCCGTTTGTTTCTCATAGATAGATATTAGGAGGGGGGTGAATGTACTTCTGTGGAAAAACAATACCACGAAAATTTCGAGAAACTTTTCAAACAGTTTAAAAGAGAGGTCGAAAAAGAGGGAATAATAAAAGAAATTAAGAAACGCGAGTTCTATGAAAAACCAAGTCAATTAAGGCGTAGAAAAAAAATTAGAAAATACCGGACCCAAACAGTTTGAAAATACAAAAGAAATACTTTTTAACAGTCTGTTTAAATCCCTGTCTTGATGTTAATTGTTATGTGGATAATCTTAAGATTGATGATATAATCCGCATCAAACAAAAAAAAATCAACGCAGGCGGAAAAACATTTAATACCGCTAAATTTCTTTCTAATTGTGGCGTCAATGTACTTGCAATAGGAATAATTGCAGGAAATAACGGAAGGCGGTTTTCTAATTTATTAAAAAACAGTAAAATTTCCCATCCCATGCTCCTTGAACTTCCCGGAGAAACCAGAGAAAATTACAATTTTTTTTTAAAAATGGACAGATACTAAGGTTCAACGAATCAGGCTTCAAAGTTGGAAAATCTTCCTTACAAGAAATTCTCAAACTAATTGTCAATAATGATTTTAACTCAATTGACTGGGTTATTCTATCAGGTAGTTTACCCCCTGGGATACCCGACAGATTCTATGGCAGGATTATAGAAAACATTCATACCAGAACAAATAAGCCATTTATAGCACTTGATACAGATGGGAACCCATTAAGAAATGGGGCTATGGCAAAACCAGATTTAATCAAACCAAATATCTGGGAACTACAACGATTGATATCAGAAAAAATTAGAAGATTTGACCAGATAAAGTGTGCAGGACAATATTTTCTCAATAATGGTATAAATTTTGTTCTCATCACTATGGGGAAAAATGGCTCTCTTGGTTTTTCAAAACAGGGATGCTTCTACGTAAAAGTTCCGCAGGTACAATGCTTAAACTCTGTTGGATGTGGGGATGCATTCCTCGGAGGATTTGTTCTTAAATTTTCGAAAACAAAGAACTTTGCAGAATCTTTGAGATATGCGGCTTCTGCTGGAACAGCAAAAGCAAGCAAATTTGATACCGATATTCCAGAAATAGAAGATGTAAAAAAAATCTTAAAAAAAGTATCTATTCAGACACTTGATGCTTTGAGCGAAAGAACAAAAAAGCAATTGCTCCGAGAAATGCCTGAAAAAAAATCAATAAAAGGTTTATAAGCGAAAGAGCAATTGCTGTATCTTTCCCGAGATAAGGTCCGAAGAAAAAAAGATATCCATATTCCCTAATACCAAGTCCACCAAGGGAAGGAACCGCGGCAGAAAGCCATATTATTGGAATAAAAACAAAAAAAAGTGGAAAGGGCATTGTCATCTTAGTCTGAGAAACAAGTATCGCGGAAAGATATTGAACATAAACGGATAAAATCTGAACTATCATGCTTGCTATAATCACTTTTAGAAGGATAGGAAAATTTATACCATAATCCCTCAGGTGATTGTAAAATGCTCTTAGTTTATCTCTTATAATAGAAGGAAACAAACTACCAATAAATGCAGCAAACCTATCACTTAGTATTATAACCCATACAACAAGAACCAGAACAAGAAGTCCGGTAATAGTGATCTTAAGTTTTTCTGGCAGATATCTGCTATAAAAAAAAATACCGAGAATTGCCATAAAAACAATCGTTGAAGAACCAATAAACCTGTCAAAAACAACAGATGTTCCAAGTTTTAATCGTTCTTGTTGATTCCTTGTCAGGTATATAATTTTAACTGCATCTCCCCCTGATCCTGTTGGTAAAAGAATATTAAAATACAATCCAATCAAAGATAGCTTCCATATCTCAAAAAATGACCATTTTTCTTTGAAATCATAAAGAATTAGATACCATCTGAATGCAATTAAAACGGTCACAAGAAATTCCATAAATAGTATCCAGAGCAGAAATGGAATTGATACATTCTTAAATATCGAACCAATAGCAGATACATCAACGTTTCTCGCTACAAGGTATACAAAAAAAATACTTACAACTGCCTTAAAGAAGGTACTAAGATAACGTTTCATCTTGGTTACTATTTATTGTTTGTAGGAAGCCCTGCATTCCTTTCACAAGGGAGTTCCTTTCTAATCCTGTCGAGAATTCCATTGATAAATTTCCCTGATTCAGATGAACTGTACATTTTTGCTATCTCGATTGCTTCATTGATTGCTGCGACACGCGGGATATCTGGTAGGTAAAGCATTTCATAGACAGCAATTCTCAAGATATTTCTGTCTATATAACTCATCCTCGAAATATCCCAGTTTATGCTATATCTACTTATTAATTCATCGATACGGTTTTTATTCCGCAAAACACCCAAAACATGCATCTCGACAAATGGGTATATCTCTTTGTCAAGATGCATATCCTCTAATAGATTAAGAACAACTTCCTCTTCTACAATACCTCTGATATCTATTTGATAACATACAATTAAAGCGGATATTCTCCCTTTACGCTGTATCTTTCTCATTTCAAAATCTGATTTATATTTGCCATTTCAATTGCTGAAAGTGCAGCAGACCAACCTTTATTGCCCATTTTTGTTCCGGCTCTTTCTGTTGCCTGTTCAATATTATCAGCAATAATTATGCCATAAACAACAGGAACAATCCCTTCACTGTTAATCTGACCCAGTAATCTTGTAACCTGTCCCGCAACATATTCAAAGTGCGGAGTTGCACCCCGCAGAATAACTCCAAGACATATTATTGCATCGTACTTTTTCATTGTTGACATTTTTCGAGCAGCAAAACCTATTTCAAACGAACCTGGAACCCATACCACATCAATATCCTGGTCCTTTGTTCCATGCCGTCTAAGACAGTCAATTGCCCCATCGAGCAGGTTTTTTGTTAGAAACTCATTGAACCTGCTCGCCACTATACCAAACCTCTTGCCTTCTGCTGACAAATTACCTTCAAATATTTTCATTTATATCCCCCTGTAAAAAATGTAAAAGTAATCACTACCAAAAAGTATCTTACCTTGCTCGTTTTAATTTCTGTATATCTTTTTTTATATCTGTTTTTTTGACACCAACCTCTATATTCCCGATAAGATGTTTCATTTTAATCTTTTTTGTTTTCAAATATTTTAATGAGTATTTATTCGGTAGAATTTCTATTGGTATTCTTTCAACAATTCTTATTCCGTATCCTTCAAGACCCACAACCTTTCTCGGATTATTAGTAAGAAGTCGTATATTGGTAAAACCAAGATCCATAAGAATCTGAGCACCAATACCATAATCTCTTAAATCATCAGGATAACCGAGAAATTTATTTGCTTCAACTGTATCAAGATTTTTTTCTGATTGGAGTTTATACGCACGCAGTTTATTCTCTAATCCTATGCCTCTTCCTTCCTGTGGTAGATATACCAATACCCCACCTTCCTTAGAGATCATCTCGAGAGATTTATGAAGTTGTTCTCCACAGTCACATCTCAGTGAATGAAATATATCCCCTGTAAGGCACTGTGAATGAACCCTAACAAGGGGTAGAATATTTCGGTCTGGAACACTCTTTACAAGGGCAAGATGATTATTACCTTCTATCTTATCTCTGTAAAGAAATAACTCAAACTCTCCAAATCTTGTTGGTAGATTGACAGAAAGTAATCTCTCAACGAGTTTCTCTCTTTGCCTTCTAAATCTTATCAAACTTGCAATAGTAATAATCTTCAGTTTGTATCTGGCAGCCATCTTAATAAGGTCCGGCATTCTCGCCATAGAACCGTCTTCTGCCATAATCTCGCATATGACCCCTGCATGATAATGGCCAGCAATTCTTGCAAGATCCACTGCTGCCTCAGTATGTCCAGCCCTGACGAGAACCCCTCCTTCTCTTGCTTTTATCGGAAAAACATGCCCTGGTTTTGCAAGGTCATCAGGCTTTGTTGAAGGATCTATAAGAACCTTTATGGTTTTTGCCCTGTCGTATGCAGAAATTCCAGTAGTAACCCCTTTCTTTGCATCAACAGACACAGTAAAATTCGTATGGTGGAGTGCAGTGTTTTTATCAACCATTGGAGAAAGGTTAAGATGCTGAATTCTTTCCTCTGTCAAAGCAACACATATTAAACCCCTTGCATATTTTGTCATAAAATTTATATGCTGTGGCGTAATCTTCTGTGCAGAACAAATAAGATCGCCTTCATTTTCTCTTTTTGCATCATCAACAACAATTAAAAATTTACCCTTCTTAAAATCTTCAATGGCGGATTCTGGCGTTGTAATCTCAGAAAATTGCTTCTTTATTGATTTTTTCATCATATCTTCTCGCTGAAAAATTTCTAATATTTTCGACTGTGGCTTTTATCATTATGTCTATCTCGATATTAACCTCGTCACCCACAGTTTTATCCTTCATTGTTGTATTTGCAATTGTATAAGGAATAAGCCATATGACAATCTCATTATTTAAAACCTCTGCCACTGTCAAAGAAATTCCATCAACGCCCACAGAACACTTAGGAACAAAATATTTCATTGATGAATCAGGAATTTTAATCCTTACCAAAGAAGTTTCCCTATCTATCTTTTTATATGAAATCCTCGAAACAAAATCAATGTGCCCATAAAGGAAATGTCCACCAATTCTATCTCCATACTTCAAAGATCTCTCAAGATTCACCTTTGTCCCTTTCATTGCTTTTCCAAGGGTTGTCAATCTTTTTGTTTCTTCAGAAAGAGAAACATAGAAGACTGGTTTTTTAATCTTCTCAACAGTAAGACAGACACCAGCCACACTTATACTATCTCCTGTAGAAAGATCGTCAAAAATACCACCTGCTTCAACAATAAGTCCTGTTATAATACCTTCATTTTTCCCAACAATAGTTCCTATTTCTTCAATTATTCCTGTGAACATTTTTCAATAAAAGGAGTAAATCAGTAGAAAATTTTACAACTTCCTTAATATCCAGAGATTTTTGTGAATCCAATGGAACAGGTTTTCCTTCAATAGGAGGATAAACCGCAGAACCCCCGAGTATCCTGCTACCAATAAAAGCGTATATCGTGTCAAAAAGGTTTAACCTGTAAAAAGACGTCAATACCTTTGTCCCGCCTTCTATAAACAATTTACCAACTCCAAGATTATATAGATAATTTACTGCCTGTCTCACGTCAAGCATTCCCTGCTCCACTTCGTCAAGTTCAACAATCTCAATATTATCAGAATTCTCATTAACACTTATACCCTTTTTTACAAATAGTACCAGTTTTGCAGATGTATTCAAAAAAACATTTGATAACCTGGGTATCCTCAAGCTTGAATCAAGAACAACCTTATAGTACTTTTTTCTGTTTATAATCTCTTTCTTCGCAAAGTATGATGGTGATTGATAATCAAGATAAGGATTATCCTTTATTATTGTATTAACCCCTGTTAAAATTGCGTCGTATTCGAATCTTAGTTTTCTATTATACTGCCTTGCTTTATCTGAAGTAATCCATTTTGATTCACCTTTTTCATTTGCGATTTTTCCATCAATGCTCATTGCCCATTTTAACGAAATAAATGGCCTTTTTTTATTTATGTAAGTAAAGTATGCTTCGTTTAGATCTCGAGATTCTTTCTCGAGAATGCCATATCCCACATTTATACCTTTATTTTCAAGTATTGATACACTCTTCCCATTAACAAAAGGATTTGGATCAATTGTTGAAAAAATAACCTTTTTGATACCTGATTTTATAATTGCATCTACACACGGGGGAGTTTTTCCATAATGACAACAGGGTTCAAGATTAACGTAAAGTGTTGCACCTTTTGCCCTTTCCCCTGCCATATTCAACGCCTCAACTTCTGCGTGTGGAAATCCAAATACCCTGTGCCACCCATATCCAACAATATGACTGCCCTTTACAATAACAGCGCCAACCATTGGATTTGGACTTACAAGTCCACAACCTTTTTTGGCAAGTGATAAACATTTTCCCAAAAAAAACTCGTCTCTTGACGCTTTCATCTCATTTCCTGACCACCAGTAACATTTATTGCCTGTCCTGTCATATAATCAGCATAATCACTCGCAAGAAATATAGCAACATTAATAACATCCCTGTATGTGCATGGCCGACCCAGCGGAACCTGCTCAACATATTTCCTTTTAACTTCTTCAATTGAAATACCCCATTTTTTTGCATACTGCTGAAACAAACTTGTTTGCCACAATGGACTCTCAAGAATATTCCCCGGGCATATTGCATTAACCCTTATACCAAAAGGCGCAAGGTCGAGTGCTATACTCTGGGTAAGCCCTATTCCTCCAAACTTACTTGAAGCATACCCTGAATTCCAATAACTACCCTTTTTCCCAGATTTCGAATTAATCTGAAGGATAACACCCTTCTTTTGTTTTTTCATAACCTTCGCCGCATACTTTGCACATATAAAATAACCTGTTAGGTTTACCTCTATAATTCTTCTCCATTCTTGTTCGGGGAAATCAGTTATTTCATGAGAATAAAGTATCCCAGCATTTGAAACCATTATATCAATCCTCTGAAATTTCTCTACTATCAGGTTTATCTCATTTTCAACCTGTGTTTCATCTGTAATATCAACAATTCCCTTTTTCCCGAGTGCATTTTTTTTCTCAAGGTGATCCGCAACTCGCTGGAGATTTTCCTTATTAATATCCCATGGACATATAGTCGCACCCTCATCTGCAAATCCGTCACATAGTGCTTCACCAATTCCCCTTCCTGCTCCTGTAATAATCGTTACCCTATCTTTCAAAACACTTCTCTCCATTTCCTTCTCCTTATATTTTTACAACAACCTTAAGGACACTACCCTCTTTAACAAGACGAATGCCTTTTTCTATATCCTCAAGCGAGATAACCTTTGTTATAAATTTTGAAGGATCAATCTTTCTACTTGATATTAAATCTGCTGCTTTTTGATAATCCGGCTTATTTGATGCAAAGGCGCCAAAAACAGAAATTTCATTATAGTGAATAGTATTGCTGTCAATTAAAATAGTAGAATCGTCCTTTGGAAGTCCTCCAAAAAAACTTATCCTTCCCCGGGGAGCAATAATAGAAAATGCTTCAACCTGTGCCTGCTTTGCAGGACACGCTGTAATAACAACATCTGCGCCAAAACCACTGGTTATTTCTTTCACTTTCTTTACTATATCCTCTTTGCCAGGATCTAAAAAAATTAAACCCTCAAAAAGAGAACCAAACTTTTTTAATCTATCGAATGCAGGATCTATCATTATAATATTATCAGCCCCACAGGCACCTGCAAGAACAGCATGCATAAATCCTATTGGACCACCTCCATATATCACAACATTATCGTGTTCCTGAATCTTAAGATAATTCTGAGCATTTATAACGCAGGACAAAGGTTCAATAAGAGAGCATTCAAGAGATGATACATTTTCCGGTAATAAGACATAGGCATTTTGCTTGACTGCTAATTCTGGAATAATCATGTATTCTGCAAATCCACCAGGATAAAAATAACCAAGCGCTTTGGTATCAGGACAAAGATTAAAAAAACCCTTCCTGCACAAACGGCATACTCCACAACCAATAGAAGTAACAGGAACTATCCTCTGGCCTATCTTTAATTCTGTTTTGACATTCCTGCCTATCTCAACCACCTCGCCTGTAATCTCATGCCCAATAATCGCTGGAGGAACAACCTTTTTGTGTCCGTGGAAAAATGTTCTTACATCAGTACCACATATTGCACAGTACTCTACTTTTATCAAAATTTCAGAATCAGAACAGATAGGGTTTTCCCATTGTCTTATTTCAATCTTTTCGGGTCCATTAAAAACTGCGGCTCTCAAGTAATCCTCCTTCTTTGTTTTAAAGATATTTTGACGTATTATTTTACTCCACTTTGCACTTTTATAAAAATACTTTAGCCCTTGCAAACCAGAGATATGAATAATAAAATAAATCAATGAGAAAAATGAAGATACTCATAATTTTAGCACTTTTACAGCCATTTATTCTCAGTGCCACTGATATCAAGGTTTACTTTTCTCCTGAAGATAAGATTGACAGGATAATATTAGAAAATATCAAACAGGCAAAAAAATCTGTCTATATTGTAAGCTATTCATTTAACTGGGATGAAGGATTAGAATCCCTTAATAAAATTGCAGAATATGGAGTTAATGTAAAGGTCCTCCTACAATTCCCACCATCAAATACTTATAAAGAAAATAAAAAAGCCCTTATAAGACTCTGGAATAAAAAATCTTCTGTTTTACACGCAAAATTTGTTGTAATCGATGAAAAATATGTTTTTGTCGGTTCGCCAAACCTCACAGAATCATCCCTTGCATGGGATTCAAATAATATACTATTCATCAAAGATAATAATATAGGAAAGGTTTTTTCTGAAAATTTCCTATCCCTGTGGTCAAGGATGCCTGATTCTAATCTAAAAAATTACAAAGACAACTCAATCGAGATTTATTTTTCTCCTGAATATGACTGTCTTTCAATAATCAAGGATAATATCAATAACGCAAAACAAACCTTAAGGTTTGCAATGTTTAGTTTTACGCTGGATGAAATTGGAGAAGAAATGTTTGTCGCAGGATTTAAGGGAATAAAAATATATGGTATATTTGAAAAATCTCAGAATCCTATCTCTAATGAGTATTATTTCCTTAAGAATTTTCCGTTTATCAAAATTAAAAAAGACTGTTTTGTTAAAAATATCCACGACAAATTCCTTGTGATAGATGATAATATTGTGTTAACTGGTTCTTTTAATTACACGCAGTCCGCAAGAAAAAACGTTGAAACATTAATAGTGCTGAAAGACAATCGTATTGCCTCTGAATACATCAAAAGATGGAAACACCTATGGCTATGGTATTAGATATGCCAAAACTTAAAGATAAGTTGTTCTTTTAAGTTATCCAGGATCTCTAAAAATGCTTATCTTGACGAAAGTTTATATCTTGCTTTCAAAAATACATTTTCATCCATCACAAGTTTTTTCTCAAATCTTAAAAGTTTACCTGTGGTTGGGATATAGATTCTCAATGGTAAAAACCCTCCTACCGTTTCTGGTGCATTAGACGGTTGTGAGACCTTGTCCCCTATTCCTGCAGCAACATTTCTTTCAAGCGCACTTTGTTGAACCAAATAAATCTCTGACTGGGAGATGGAACTTGGTTTCTTGCTTGTTTCTTCTTTCCCGACAGATTTTCCAACAGGTACAGTTTCTGCAGAAATAGAAAAATTATCAACCTTTTCAAGGTTTCCCACAAAAGTATCAAGCATTAGTTTTTCTGGAATATAAAGTGAATACATAAGATGCATAATTGGGACATCAATTGCAGGCAAATTTATTTGAAAATCACCGGTTTTTCCAAACCCAACTCCTGGTTGAAAATAGATAATCTCTATTGGAAGTGCGGAATCTGTTTTTACAGAAGTTCTACGTAATGGAATAAGAACACTACCTGATTTACCCGCAAGTGGCTTTACTGGCGAATTTGCGATGTATACACTCCATATCTGACTTTTTTCAGGAAGTTTTACTGTAAGGAATTGCTTGGCATTATTTCTAATATGATAGATGACCCGTGTTATGGTTTTACCATCGAGGGTTACCGCTGTAATGGCATTTGCTGAATCACATGTTGCTTCGAGAATCGGCATTTCTTCATATCTTGTTATTTTTAATGAACCAATAAATGGTATCTGATTAAACCTGAATGCAAGTGCAGTGCTAATGGATGCCGAAGGCACTTCTCTCGGGTCAATCATTGAAAGCCCTTCATAACCGGAAACACTTACTCCAAGATTTGTTGCTGTAGAAATAGTCAAATACCCTGTTATCTTTTCTGCGTCAACAATTACAGGATTTTTAATGATTACCTCCTGGGTATCTGGTTTCAACTCTTGTTCATAAGAAACATCAATATTCATGCTTCCTTTTGTATCAGGTTTCAGTTCTATTTGTATAGTGGAATCAGTTAGTTTCCATTCAAGAAAGTTTCCAGAAATATTGTTTAGTCTTGAACCTTCGGGCATCAGTATTTTCAAAAATCTGACAGGTTGATAAAGTATCTCGTACCTTATCGATGCATTTGTTTTAAGAAGATCTGTCTGAATATAACTTGATATCAAAGCATTTGCAAGAATCTTTGATTCTGATGGTTCTTTTGAAATAAGAGTCCAGTTTGCTTCTATAGAGGATCCTGGTGCAAAAACAAGTTCCGCTTCGGTTTTATCCACAGTATGATTTACCTTAATTGTACTAACATAGGAAGATGAAATCTGGTAATCCTTCGGTAGTTTAAGTTTAAGAACACTCGATGTATTTGGAATTGGTGTAAATCTGAGATTCTCACCGTATAATCTGATCTGCAATTTACCTTCAATGGTAAAACTTCCCTGTTCATTGGTAATAATCTGATAATTACCATCTGAGCTGTAGACATTAACTGGCTTTCCATTAAAACTAACATCTGAAACAAAAACCTGAGATGATGGCCAGAGTTTGATTGTTGTCCATCCATCAGAAGGATTTTTCAGAATAACAAGATTTCCAGAAAACTTAAGGGTGCAAAAATTACCTTCTGGTTCTCCTGTATAGGAAAAAGAGGAAACTATGTAATCAACAGGCGGTTTTACGGGCTTTGTAGTCATTGCTGGTTCAATATATTTCAACAAAATTTCCCATGGAATTGTTATGTGCTTTATTCCTGCCTCTGCTGTCAGAAATTTTTCAAAATCAGCCCATGGAAGAGAAATCTTCGCATCACTTACAAATTTACTAAATTCCTCCACAGGAATCGAAACAGTTGTACCTTTTATAGCAGGCAAACCTTTTGCTGTTTGCGCATTCAACAGTATACTAAACAGTGCAGTAAAAACAATAAACATCAGAATTTTTCCCCGCATATAACCCTCCATTATAGTAAGTCAATGCTGACAGAACTCTGACAATTTCTTTTCGTTTTTTAATGAACAAGAGATTAATGTTTATCGGGAGTAGCTCATAAGCCGGGTTCTGTTTCAAGGCGACAATTCATCTGGGACAGGAATCACTTCCTGACTCAAGCAACCTACCCGGGTCTTTATAATGTGCAGGCACCAGACCCTGCTCGGTTTTTCTCCTGATGGGGTTTGCCTTTGCCACTGACATTACTGACAGTGCGGTGAGCTCTTACCTCGCCATTCCACCCTTGTTTCGGCTTTTACCGAAACGGTATGATTTCTGTGGCACTTTCCAGAACTTGCATCCTGCTCCTGTTAGGAGCCATCATGCCTGCTGGAGCCCGGACTTTCCTCCCTGATATAATCAGGGTAGTCGCCTGGCTACTCCCGAATTGTTAAAGATCGCTAAAAATTGGACGGTTGCAAAAAACTTTTGTTTATCAATCAAATAATCCTGTTTCAAGATAGGACTGCGCTATAGAATGGGCTATATTTTTCTCGTGAGGTATGTATTCAATCTTTACTTCAGAAAAAAATTTCAAAATCTCTGTAGCAATAATATATAATTTTTTAAGGTCAATATCCTTAACCCTGTAGTTTCCTCTTATCTGCTGTATAACAAGATTGCTATCGGAATAAATCAAGATTCTATCAGAGTCATATCTCAATACTCTAATAAGACCAAGAATCAACCCGAGATACTCTGCGATATTATTTGTTCCATCTCCGAGATATCTTCCCTGTTTTTCTATTTCATGCCCGGTTTCGTCACAAATAACAAATGCACAGGCACTTTTCCCGGGATTTGGTTTGCTTGTACCATCGAAATGCAAAATAATGGATTTCATTCTATTAGAATTCTACCGCAGTTTTCACACTGAACTATTTCTGTTTTCCTTTTTATTTTCTCAGTCAAATACCCTGGAATATAAACATAACACCCACCACAGATATTGCCGTTTGAACCTTTTGTAATCCTGCAAATTGCTATACCATCCTTCTTTGATTGTTTAACCCTTATGTACAGATTAAGTATTGCTTTATCAATCTGTGGAAGATATTCCTGTCTTTTTTGTTCAAGAATTTTTTTATTTTCTTTCAATTGGTTAATCGTATTCTCCAGATCTTTCTGTTTTTCTTGTTTTTTCTTTTTGTATTCTTCTGCCTTTACCTTAAGTTGTTTTTCCTTTTCCTTAAACTGTTCATCATTATCCATAAGAAGTAAAATCTCGTCTTCAAGTGATGATTTTTTTTCTTTTAGAGCTGAAATTTCTTTCTGGATAGCCTGATATTCTTTGTTTGTTTTAACATCATTGGTTCTGGATTGAAGGTTTTTTATCTGTTCTTCAATTGCCTTAAGTTCATTATCCTTCTGTCTTCTTTCAACCTTAAAATGAGTGAATGCTTTTTCAAATTCTTCTAGTTCCTTTCCAAGCAGAATATCTTCTTTTTCAAGTATATTTATCTGACCTGGAAGCTCTTTTAACTGATTATTAATCTCAAGAAGTTGAGCATCCAATATTTGCAACTCCATCAATTTTTCAAGTTCTTCTTTAAGCGTTGCCATATATTTAATTTTAGCAGATTTTCAATCACAGTCAAAAAAAATATTATTGGTTCAGATCATGGCAAAAAATAACTCTCTTATGTTAATGAACCACAGGGTTCCTAACAGGTAATTGAATTGTAAAGGTTGTGCCCTTGTTAATTTCTGATTCTACCTCAATTTTTCCTTCGTGTTCTTTTACAACCTTCTGAACAATTGCAAGCCCAAAACCAGTTCCTCTTGTACCCTTTGTCGAATAAAAAAGGTCAAAAATTTTATTCAGGGCATTTTTGGGAATTCCCTTACCATTATCTGAAACCTTAAGTTCAATTACTTTTGCCTCTGGAATATACCTTGTTGATATGCTAACAATCCCTTTATTTTCTTCAACTGCATCTATTGCATTTACAACAATATTAGAGATCATCCTATCTATTCTCTCAGGATCGATCCCTACACTGGGCAGGGATTGATCATAGTCCTCAATAATTTTAATATTTTTATCCTTGAATGATTCTTTTATTACTGCTATGGAATCAGCGACTGTTTTATTAAAATCTGAAATCTTCAAATTTGGAGCCCTGTCTCTTGCATAATCAAGCATAGAAAGAACCATTGTCTTCATTTTTTGGTAACTTCTGTTAAGAACAATTGATGCTGTTTCTATTGTTTTAAAATCTTTATCTTTTAGCCCATCGTTTATCATTTCAATACTTCCTTCGAGCCCTGTAAGAATGTTTTTAATATCATGAGAAATACTTCCGATTGTCTGACCCAAAAGTACAAGTTGCTTATCTCGAAGAATCTTCTGGTTTAGCCTAAAATTACTCAAAGCAAAACTTACCATTGTACAACCAGCAATAATAAGTGTTGTATCTTCTGCGGAAAAAGTTCCCCTTGAAGATTTCTTGCCGACAAAAAAAATCCCGAATTTTTCAGAGGTCGTTCTCAATGGACTTACGATAAGATTAAACTTTCTGTTTCCTATTGGGGTATTTTCATAAAGTTTAACCTCTCCAGAATGGAATTGCTCCTTCGCAAATGAGTAAAATTCTTCTGGAAGCAGGAAATTATCCGGTAGAAATTTATAACCAGGAACTAAATTTTTCTGCTCCTCGTTAAATAAAAATCCAACAATAAAATCAACCTTCATTGTTTTTTGAATCTGAGCGCCGAGAATATTCAAAAGTTCAAGATCATTGGCTAATTCAGCCAGACCCTCTGCAAGGCTATGAATAAGAACAACCTCGCTCAATAAAGGATAATAACTTTTTTCAACTGTCTTCATACTATTAAGAAGATTATCTACAAATCCGTCAACCTCAGACACTTTCTCACTGGAAGTAATCTTATGTTCAAGTTCTTTAACTAAAACATTAAACCTGTCTGCAAGAAACTCAACAGGCTTAATAACCACAGGATTTACCACTGCTTCAATTGGTTTAACCATTATTTCAAATGGTTTTATAACAGATTCAAGTGCTTCTGCAAAAGTATTCTTTCTCTTTTTCCTTGATTTTTTCTTCATAGCCATTTTTTAAGATTCCTCTGTTTACATCATATTTTAATTTTTTAGTTGCTACTTCTTGGGAGGAAGGTTCAAATAAAAACCTCATTACCTTCGCGGATATCTATTTATTATAATCCTTATTCAGAAATAATTTAGCCGACTTTTTACAGATTATCTGAATAAATTCAATTTTTTGAGCCCTTATTTCAGATGCCCTGAGTATAGCAAAGTAAGTCAATAGAAAATCCTGGAGTTTCCCTGCACACAATTTCCCCTTGTTTCTTATTATGCAAATTTCATTTCTGGCGTTGCCTTACTATTTCATTGAGATCGTGTAATAGTTTTCCATCTTTTGTTTGCCAGTACCTGGGTCCTGCTACACCATGTTCATCACGCTTAAAACCAAGTTTTATATCTATAATCTTAGCCAGTTCTGAAATCGAGTAAATTCTACCATCACCCTTGTATTTTAATTTGTTTTGATTTGCCACTACTTCGGCCCGTTCATTCTTAAACACCTTACCATGAAAAAAATATAGGGTTTGCCCATTTCTTATCATGCCAGCATCCACCAATTCTTGCAAGTTCACCTTCCTGGCTTTTCCCGTATATTTTAAAGATGGACCAGTAGATATTTTTATATCATCATATGTTGGAATTTCAAAAAGATCAAAAGGTAAGCCAAGAGCGTTCCAAATCTCTGATATTTTAGATTCTGCCTCCTTTGCAAGATTTTCCCTCTTTATTTTTAGTTGTTCAATTTTTTCTTCCTTTGTTTTTATATCACTGTTGATATCCTCAATTTTATTATCGTACTCTTGCTTGAGACGTTCTTCATCTGACATAGCTTTTTTTATTTCCATCTCCCGTTCATCTATTTTTTTGAATACGTTTCTTTTCTGCAAGCTATCATTATGTAAAAGATCAGAAAGTATTTGCCAGACTGATTCCTTATTGAGGTCTTGTCTTTTAATGGAATATAATAACGACCTTTCAAACGCAACCCCCCGAAGTGGGCTATAAATCCTGATTTCAGTACCATTTGCTATCACTGCAATTAATGCACCTTCATCAAAAGTATAATTTTTTATCTGCTCAACATAGTCATTTAGGTTTTCACTATAGTTTTTAGTATCAATAATCACCTTACAATCAGTAGGCACATTCTTAATGTAAACATCTATTTTCCCTCCACTTCGTGTGCGGTATTCAAATTCGAGGTCTTCCCTTTTGTGACCTAACAATTCAAGTATTGGCACAATGACTTTTTGTTTTACGTTTTCTTCAGTAGGTCCTATATCACTCTCTTTGAGTTTAGCAATCCTTTCTATTTCATATTTTATTTCAACCATTTTCCGCCTCCTTCTATTATGTACGATGAAACCTCGTATAGAACTCCAAATATATATGAAGTGCTGACTTCGCTGGGATATGGGTAAACAAGACAAACCATATTTGCTATCCTATGCAATACGGAGAAATTGTCTTCAAGATGAAATCCCACCTCCACCGCCCTCATTTGTCTTTCCACTTTTCCATCCTGTTCTTCCTTCAATTGAAATGCTATTTGGAGCATTTAATATTTTTCTCTCTAATTGACAAATACCGCTAAAAATACAATATCTATCATCCTTAAAAATCAGTCTGTCCTGTGGGATTAGACTTTCTAATTTCTTTTCATTCACTTCTTTCTCTGGTGGACAAAAGCGTTTATTAGGACGGCATGCTATCTTGCCAAGTCTGAAGATAAGGTAATCCATTGATGCCGGTGTTGGAGGTCTATGATTATCTGGAATTTCACCCCATTCTTCCCATACTTTCCTCCATGCTTCACGGTTTAACCTATCCACCATAGAATATTGATAACAAAAGACATCCAGGAAACTGGCAAGTAAAGGAATACGAAATTGAAGAATACCCGTTCTCAAAGATACTCTCATGGTATTTTTATCACTCATTACATCTAATTTCTCGATGTTCCTTTTGTATTTCCATACGCCTAAGTCAGCCATGTCTCTCAGGAACATATGAGCCTTCTTAGTAGAAAAACCGTATCGTTCTTCAGCAGTTAATGCCTTGACGATTTCAATCACATCTCCACTGTGAACCTCATTAATTCTGTATGCAGACGAATCATATTTTTCTACCAGTAATTTTGCAGAATTCAACATCCAGGGTTTTCGTTTATCTCTCTGCGATTGTGCTCCGAGAAAATTGAGAAGTTCATCTATCAACAAATCATTATCCTTTACTTTCTCAGGTTTGAAACAATCGGGGTGTCTTTTATAAAATTCAAAAGGATTGCTTCTTGCATGAACATCGATATTGAAATCTTGAATTGCAGTAAAAAACCTTACGTTGGCAATTTCCTCCTTATCCAAATCAAGGGTATCCAATTGTATATTCAGTTTTATGTTCGTAAAGACATCTCTTAATGAATGTTATAATTTTATTAAATTCATTCTCTGAAATGTCATTCCAATCATCGTCGGTAATAGGTTCAACCTCCCATCCAAAGCCATAATTGCTGTCTTGAGCTGACCAATAATATGTTTTTCCTTTATATTTAATTTTACCACCAGCAAGCCAATCATCAAATTGGTGGCACTGATATTTTGAATCAAGAATTATTGTAAGCATATTTTTTACTTTTCTCTTTCAATGACTACAAACTGTTCGCGTCGATCATTGTGAATTAAGGCAGAGTTGTAAAGTTCCTTTAATTTCATATAAAGTCTAAACAGAAATTTATCTTTAAAATCTCTGAATGGTGTTTGGTTGTGATATACTGGTGGAATGGATCTTTTTCTTTCTCGCTTGGACCAATAACAAAAAATCTTGTAGGAAATCTCTTAGGTATCTTTAACAACCTATCTAACCCAGATTTTACCCTTGTCGCTTCTTCTACTTCAAAAGCGTATACAGGAAATAATCCATAATCATCTTCATCAAACCACAAAGCATCTATTTCTCTAATTTTGCCTAAGTTAGGGCCCCGGAAAATATCAGTGCATTCAGATACAGTCACAAAATCTCTATTAATGGTTTACCTTGGAAACTTCTAATAGTCTGGTCATGTGGAGGTGCATAAGTTTTGCATCCATAAATTTTCCCAAGTGTGACCAACATTCCTTGCGCAATCCCATGGTTAATTTCTGGTTTTTCAGTAAAACTTTGTGCTTCTGCCTTTATTGAAACTTCTTCCACAAGTTTATAAATACCGCTTCTTTCCGGTGGCACTGGTTCAAAAATCTTATATTGCCTTACAACTCTCCTAATAGTATCACGCCAAGTTGGATTCGTTTTAGTTTTGGGATAACTTTCGGGAAATGTTAGACGGTGCTCTTTCTTCATCGCACCAACTTCTTGCACTTCGTAAATCCCCTTTTCATTCCCTTTACAAAAAGGGGAAACAGGGGATTTTTCTTGCACTTTGTGCTTCGGTCAGCGGGCTCACCTACTCGCCCTTAGTGCTATACGGTGCTCTTTCTTCATCGCACCAGCACCGCTCCATTCAAATCCTGCTTATAAAAAAATTATTGGGCGGTGCAGGATTTGAACCTGCGGCCTCCTCCGTGTGAGGGAGGCGCTCTTGCCCCTGAGCCAACCGCCCTTATATATGATTATTTTATCATATCAAACCGAGATTGATACATTCTCCTGTCCTGTAAGTTTGTATATCATCATTAGGGCAATAAAACTAACGATCATTCCGAGTACACCGAGAGCAGATGCAATATATGGTCCATCTGTTACTCTTCCTGCAAGCTGATATATACCCTTTGCAATAGGGAAATACTGCTGTTTGCTTACGAGTATTAAGCTACTTGAAACCTCCATCATTGAAAAAGCAAATGCAAAAATAAAACCAGCAACAATTCCATTTTTAAGAACCGGCATAGTTATCTTCCTAAAGGTTGTCCATCTTGATGCCCCAAGATTTAGACACGCTTCTTCGCAAGAAATATCAATCTGTTGAAAGTTTGCCATAATAGACCTTGCAGAAAAAGGCATCCTTCTTAGCACATAGGCAATAACCAGCAAAAAAACAGGGAAATTTCTCGGATCAAGAATGGTCTCTGAAAAAACCAGCACAAAGGCAAAGGCAAAAACAATACCTGGAATAGCCATTGGAAAAATAACAAAACTCTCGAGAATCTGCCTTCCTTTTATCTGGGTTCTGTATATAATAAATCCTATTGCCAAACTTATTATTGTTGTGATAATTCCTGCTATTCCACTGTAAAGTGTACTATTTATCAGGCTGATTTTTGCTATTGGATGATGGAAAACCTCTCTATAATAGTGAAGTGTCCATCGTTCAGGTAACACTGTAAGAAACCATTTTTCTGAAAAAGAATTCAGAATAACTGCAGCGTGGGGTAGAATAGAAATAAAAAGGAGAATCCCAAGATATATCAATGAAATAGCCCTTAATGGTTTACCCACAGATAAAGGTTCTTTGGTGGTTTTATACCTCACAATCCCAACATAGGAAATTTTTTCAAGAAAGTATTGCGTGCTGAAGAATAGAATAATTGCAATAATACAAACAAATATTACAAGCACATATCCTCCAGGATTTGAATATATGTCGGTAAGAGATTGAAATATAGATACAGGAATAAGATCTGAATAATCAAAAACAAGGGGAGTCCCGAGATCAGTAAGAGACCATATAAAAACAAGAAATGCTCCTGCAAAATATCCTGGCAAAGACATAGGCAAAATAATTTTCCTTAGTGTTTGCCAGAATGAAGCACCAATATTTTCTGCAGATTCAATACACGATGCTTCTATGTTCTCGAGAGAAGCCGACATATTAAGGTAGATAATTGGGTAAAGATGAAGCACCTGTAATATAAAAATTCCTGTAAGGCCTGCACCAAGAAAATTAATGGGTTGCTCAATTACCCCTGCTTTCATCAAAAGCAGATTAACTGACCCAAAACGAGACAATATCTGTCTCATCCCTATTGCCGAAACAAAAGGTGGCGCGATAAGGGGTAAAAGAAATGCTTTTTTCCAGAAATTTCTGCCAGGAATTTTTATAAAACCCGTCATAAGAGCAAGCGGAATTGCAATAACACTTGCTGCTATCGTAACAAATAGTGCAAGACTGATACTATTTATAAAACTATGTCTTACAGCAATATTTGACCATACAATAGGAAAAAGATGTATAGAAACATTGGTGGACTTCCAGAATAAGAACACAATAGGATATACAGAGAATAAAAGAAAAAATATAAGAAGCAATAAAAATAATCCTGTCATTTCTTTTTCCTGAACGCAATTATATGTTCGGGATCCACAGATACAAGAAGTTTTCCTTTTTCTGGCATCTTAAAATACAAAGGTGAAAAAGCAGCCCTTAAAATCTGGTCATTTGATTGTAGAATTGCATTTATAGTAGAGCCAACATATTCAATAGAAACAATCTCACACACAAAGGTATTCTCTGTTTTTTCAGAAACAATATAAAGAAACTCTGGTCTGAATCCGACAATAACATCTTCACCTTTAGCAAAATTCGAGGATACTTTTGCCTTGAGCGTCCCTATAGAGGTCTTTATCATACAAAAATTATTCTCAGAGTTTAGAACCACACCCTCTACTTCATTAAGTTCTCCAAGAAATCTCGCAGTCTCAATGCATCCTGGTTCCTGATATAAAACGTCAGGGGAATCTGTTTCAATAATATTTCCATTCATCATTATCGCAATTACATCAGCAATCAGCATTGCTTCTCTTTGATCATGGGTTACATAAATTGTTGTAATTCCAAGATTTTTCTGTAATGTCCTGATTTCCTGTCTTAATTCATCCCTGAGATGGGCATCAAGATTGCTTAATGGTTCGTCGAGCAAGAGAATTTCTGGCTCAATTACAAGCGCCCTTGCAAGCGCGACACGTTGTTGTTGCCCTCCAGAAAGTTGCTGTGGCTTTTTTTCTGCATAATCAGCGAGATGTACCATTGAAAGAATTTTATATACCCTTTCTTTTATGGTTTTGTTTGGAATTTTTCTTAATCTTAATCCAAACGCGACATTTTCAAAAACATTCATATGTGGCCAGAGACTGAAGTTCTGAAATACCATTGCTGTATTTCTTTTGTTTGGAGGAAGATAAGTAATATCTCTGTTTCCTATAATTATTTTTCCACTGTCAGGTTTCAAAAAACCAGCAATGATCCTTAAAAGTGTGGTCTTTCCACTACCTGATGGGCCGAGTAAAGCAAAAAACTGTGATTCTTCAACATATACGGAAACATTGTTAAGAACATAGGCACGATCATATTTCTTTGTAATATTAAGAGCGGATAATTTAATCATTTCATATCTTCTGCGTGAATTTCTACAAGGTCTTTATCCTCAAGAATATACTCTCTTCCTGCAATAATCGGGTTCCCCTTCCCCTGTTTCCATAATCTCGCATATTTGAAGGTTTTAACAAGATCTTTATGTATTGATTTTGCGAGGTCCTCAAGGGTTGACCTTGCAGATATTGTATATGGATTTTTCATTTCCGGAGGTTTACCCGGAATTTTTGTATAAACCCTTATAATATCGAGGGTCTTAAAAATTAATTCCCCGAGGGTATCTATATTCAACAAATGTTGTGCAGAAATTGTCAAAAGATCTTTATCCAGAGGGTAAAGTTCACAAAGAATATTCTTGATATCTTTCCACATAGGAATATCTATTTTGTTTCCAACCCACAGAATTTTTTTTGTAAACTCCCATGTATTTTGCTGTTTAATCTTGAACTGTTCAAGTACATTCATTGTCTCATCCATCTTGTCGAGTATGTCATCATCTGTAAGATCAAGTAACATCAGAATCATATCAGATTTTCGTAAAAGATCTCCAAGCCAGTTTTCAGAAATACCAGATGAAAGAGCAGGAGTATCTACCATCTGAATTTGAATATCCTGATATTGAAACATCCCTGGCTGAGGAATTTTTGTAGTAAATGGATAATCAGCAATATCTGGTTTTGCTTTAGTTATTGAAGCAAGAAGGGTTGATTTACCGGTATTTGGTGGACCGGCAATTATTACCTGTCCTGCGCCTTCTCTTTCTATTGTTGGAATAGGACTACCCCTCGAGATAACTTTTTTTTCTGTTGCCTCCTTTTTTAATCTCGCAATTTTTGATTTCAATTCCTTCTGAAGTTTTTCTGTACCTTTGTGTTTCGGCATTATTGCCATCATCTCAAGAAGTATGGCAATCTTTTCTTCAGGAGTTTTCGCATCCTTTAGTTCTGCTTCCTTCGCATGATAATCCGGGGGAAGATTCGCCACCATAATATTCTCCTTCAAACAAGATTTTCAATCTTCTGACAAAGAACTTTACTTAGGAACTGTCCTGTATATGATTTTTTGTTTCTTGCTATCTCTTCAGGACTTCCGGTACAAACCACTTCACCACCTTTATCTCCACCTTCTGGGCCAAGATCTATAATGTAATCTGCTGATTTTATTACCTCTATGTTATGTTCTATAACCACAACAGTGCTCCCCTTATCAACAAGACGATTAAGAACTCCCAGCAATTTCTGTATATCATAAAGATGAAGTCCTGTGGTGGGCTCATCAAGGATATATAGAGTTTTTTCAGTGCCTTTTCTTGATAGTTCAGTAGCAAGCTTAACCCTTTGCGCTTCACCACCAGAAAGAGTGGTTGCTGGCTGACCAAGTTCAAGATAACCTAATCCAACATCGCATAATGTCTGAAGTTTTGCTGAAATTGCGATATTGTCCTTGAAAAATTCACTGGCATCTTCTATCTTCATTTCAAGAATCTCTGCAATATTTTTTCCGTGGTATTTAATTTCAAGGGTTTCTCTGTTATATCTTTTCCCTCCGCATACTTCGCACTGAATAAAAACATCAGGGAGAAAATGCATTTCAATCTTTGTTATACCTTCTCCCTGGCAGGCCTCACACCTTCCATCCTTCAGGTTAAAACTGAATCTTCCTGGTTTATACCCTCTTATTCTTGATTCCTGAGTTATACTAAACATTCTTCTTATAAGGTCAAATGCCCCTGTATATGTTGCGGGGTTTGATCTTGGCGTTCTTCCGATTGGAGATTGATCTATTATTACAACCTTATCAATATGTTCTACACCGAGTATTGCTTTATGTTTTCCAGGAACAACCTTACTCGAGTAAAGAATTTTTCTCAAACCCTGTGTGAGCACATCATCGATAAGACTACTTTTTCCTGAACCGCTTACTCCGGTCACACAAACAAACAGTCCGAGAGGAATAGATACATCAATATTTTTTAGATTATTATGAGAAGCACCAACAATCAGAATATGTTTATCTCCTGGTTTTCTTCTTTTTTCTGGAACTACAATAAATTCTTTTCTAGAAAGATATCTTCCAGTGATGGATTTTTCAGAGGCAATTATGTCATGGATCGTTCCGCACCCAACAATTTCCCCACCATTTTTACCCGCGCCAGGACCAAGGTCAATAATATAATCTGCATTTCTCATCATCTCCTCGTCATGTTCTATTACTATCACAGTATTTCCGAGGGAAGAAAGATGTCTGAGGGTTGCTATTAACCTTTTGTTATCTCTCGGATGCAGCCCTATACTTGGCTCATCGAGAATATAAAGTACACCAACAAGCCCTGAGCCTATCTGAGTTGCCAGTCGTATCCTTTCTGCCTCTCCACCTGAAAGAGTATGGGTCATTCTGTCGAGGGTTAGATAATCAAGACCAACCTCCTGAAGAAAATCAGTACGGCTTATAATTTCTCTGAGAATTTGTTGAGCAATAATTTGTTGTCTTTGAGTAAGTTGAAGGTGCTGGAAAAAATTCTTAACAGCAGAAACACTCATTCTACACACGTCCATTATTGATTTATCTCCCACAGTTACAGCAAGTGCCTCTGGTTTCAAACGATCTCCGTGGCAGGATGGACAAACAAGTTCCCTCATATACTTCATTATTTCTTCTCGTCTGAATTCGCTTTCTGTCTGATGAAAAAGGCGTTCAAGATTTGGGATAACACCCTCGTAAATCCCCTCATCATCACCATAGAGTAAAAAATCAATCTCTTTTTTTGATAGATCTTTTATCCTGTCATCAAGTTTTCTTCCAATATGCCGAAGCATATCTCTTAGAAGTCCTCTATAATAAAAAAATATATGCCTGCCTCCTGTATCCTGCCAGGGTTTTATTGCACCCTCTCTAAATGTTTTATCTCTATCAGGAATAACAAGATCAGGGTCTATCTTCATCAAAAACCCGAGTCCCTTACACTCAGGGCAAGCACCATAAGGACTGTTAAAGGAAAAATTCCTCGGTGCAAGTTCTTCGAAACTTATTCCACATGCAGGACAACTCAATCTTTCACTGAATAGAAGGTCATTTCCATTTTGATGTATAACTATAAGTCCCTTCCCAATCTTTAAACCAAGTTCGATACTTTCTGCTATTCTCTGTCTATCAGAAATAGGTTCAATCTCATCAATCACAACTTCTATAGAATGGGTTCTATACCTTTTAAGGGATACATCCTCATCAAGATCAAAAATTTTGCCATCTATTCTCGCCCTTAAAAATCCAGATTTTTTTATCTCATCAAGAATCTTTCGATACTCTCCTTTTCTCCCCCTAACAACCGGTGCAAGAACTATGATACTGTTTTCATTTGGCAGGGATACAATCCTATCAATAATCTCACTTGATGATTGTTTCGTTATTGGCCTATGACATTTTGGGCAATGACATTCTCCAATTCTTGCGTAAAGAAGTCGAAGATAATCGTAAATTTCAGTTGTGGTTGCTACAGTAGAACGAGGGTTTGATGCTGATTTCCTTTGTTCTATTGCAATTGCAGGAGGTAAACCAAATATATGGTCAACATCTGGTTTTTTCATCTGCTCAAGAAACTGTCTTGCATAAGCAGATAAACTTTCAATATACCTGCGTTGGCCCTCAGCATAAAGCGTATCAAAAGCAAGAGACGATTTCCCTGAACCAGAAATTCCAGTTATAACAATAAAACTGTTTCTGGGAATCTTCAATGAAATATTCTTAAGATTGTGCTCCCTTGCACCTTGAATAATTATATATCTGGAACTATCTTCAGGTATTACCTGTGATATTTTTACTTCCTGATCCATCGTGTCCCGTATTTAGTATCCTCAAGCAAAATTCCTTGAGTAGAAAGATAACTTCTTATTTCATCTGCTTTCTTAAAATCCTTTTCTTTTCTCGCCTTTTCCCGTTCTTTGATTAAACTAATCTTATCCTCTGATAATTCTTCTATATCTGGTTCAATAATCTCAATCACCTCATTTACCTTCTTCAAAAATTTCGTAATTTTTTTTGCATCCATGGCTGAAATCATATCCTTTTCAAAGAAATCATTTATATTGCTTATGAACTTAAAAATTTCAGACATTGCAGCAGAAATATTCAGGTCATCACTCATTGCGTCATAAAAGCCCTTTGATGCCGAATCAATAAATATTTCAATTTCCTTATTTTCCATCCCGGGTTTTTTTAAGGCAAAACAAACCCTTTGATAAAACGCCTGAAGATGGCTTACGGTATTTTCTGCCTGCCTCAAAGATTTTTCTGTAAAATTTAATGGATCCCTGTAATGTGTTGTCATTAAAAGATATCTTATCGCTATTGGATTATACCCTTTACCCAAAAGGTCTCTCAACGTATAAAAGTTTCCTTTTGATTTTGACATTTTTTCTCCATTGACGAGAAGATGTGCACAATGAAGCCAATAGTTCACAAATTTTTTCCCCGTCGCCGCCTCACTCTGGGCTATTTCATTCTCATGATGTGGAAATATATTATCAATACCTCCTGTATGTATATCAAAAGTTTCACCAAGATATTTCATGCTCATTGCTGAACATTCAATATGCCAACCAGGTCTACCCTTCCCAATATCTGTTTCCCAGAAAAATGGTTCATCTTTCGATCCCTTCCAGAGGACAAAATCCTGTGCCTGCTCTTTTTCATATTCATCTTCATCCGTTTGAGAGGAAAGTATCTGTTCGAAATTATAGTGCGAAAGTTTTCCATAATCAGGAAATGAACTAATCCTGAAATAAATAGATCCGGCCTTCTCATATGCATGACCTTTTGCGAGAAGTTTTTTTATGAGTTCAACCATTTCTGGAATGTGTTGGGTTGCTCTCGGGAAATATGTCGCTTTCTTTAATTTTAGAGATTCCATATCCTGAAAAAATCCGTCTATGTATTTTTGTGTATACTGATTTAAGGAAAGATTTTCTCTAACTGCACCTGCTATTGTTTTATCATCAACATCTGTTATATTCATAACCCTGATAACATGGTAACCTGCGTATTCAAGAAACCTGTGCAGGATATCCTCAAAAACGTATGCACGGAAGTTTCCAATATGTGCATAATCATATACTGTTGGCCCACAGGTATACATTTTTATCTGCTTATCCTGTACTGGAATAATCTGTTCCTTTTTCCTTGACAAGGTATTGAAAACTACTACCATACAACCTCCATTTTTTTCTTTCAGTATAAGACCCGTGAATATATCTTTTACATCGATATTTGTTGAAAAAACTCTAAACCAATACAAAAGTTTTTTGCATTATAATAAACAATATAGAATTAAACTCGCCCAGATTATATCTAATGGTTAATATTCCTTATTAACTAAAAATTTTTCTATTCTTTTTATTGAAACTTCTTTTCCAAGAATCTCCATCAATTCAAACAATCCCGGACCTTTTGTTACACCAGTTAATGCAAATCTTAATAGATGAAAGACCTCTCCTGTTTTTACCTTTTTCTCTTCACAAAATTTTCTTATCATATCTTCAAGAACCGTTTTTTCAAATGGTTCTATTTCCTTTATTTCAACGAGTATATCAGACAATATCCTTGTAGCCTCAGGACTTTTGAATTTCTGTGATAAACCCGAATCCCAGGTAATATCTTCTGTGATAAATGGCGATATTCTTTCGGGAACATCCTTAAGGGTTTTGAATTTTTCTTTTTCAAGATCTATAACTCTTTCAATAGTTTTCATATTTTTTTCAATGCTCGATTTTTCATATCCTGCTTTTTCGAGAAAAGGAATTGATAGTTTTGCTATTTCACTTGATGGTTTTATTTTCATATACTGACTGTTCATCCAGAGAAGTTTCGCAGGATCAAATATGGCATTGGATTTATTACAGGATTCAATTGAAAATTCTTGAATTAGTTTTTCTCTTGGAAATATTTCCTGATTATCTTTGCTACTCCAACCGAGAAGAGCCAAATAATTAAACATTGCGTCTGAAAGAAAACCGTTTTCTCTGTACTGTCGAACGCTGGTCGCCCCATGTCTTTTACTCAAACGTGTCCTGTCTGGGCCGAGAGTCATTGACATATGCGCAAACTGTGGGGGTATTTGACCAAATGATTCAAATATAAGAATATGTTTCGGCGTGTTTGAAAGATGGTCTTCGCCTCTTATTACATGTGTAATTTTCATCTCAAAATCATCGATAACCACAGCAAAGTGGAATGTGGGAACTCCATTTGATTTCATAATAACGAAATCATTTAGCGAACCTGATTCAAACCTTACAATACCACGGATAATATCATTTACAACAACATCTTTTTCAGGGACCTTAAACCTTAAGACAGGTTTTCTTCCCTCTGACTTAAATTTAGCAATCTGCTCATCTGTAAGATTTCTACAATAATTATCATATCCTTTTGCTTTCGTCCTTTCTTCAATTTCCTCTTTTGTACACCAACACTGATATGCCTTACCCTCAGATACAAGACGGGTTGCATATTCCCGATAAAGATTCAGCCTCTCTATTTGTCTATATGGCTGGTATGGACCTCCAATATCAGGGCCTTCGTCCCAGGAAAGCCCAAGCCATCTTAAATCATCGAGAATACCTTTTTCAAACTCATCGCTCGATCTATCTAAATCTGTATCCTCTATACGAAGTACAAAGACCCCTTTATTTTTTCTTGCGAACAAATAATTAAAAAGTGCTGTCCTTGCGTTTCCTATATGAAGATAACCTGTGGGACTTGGTGCAAATCGTACTCTTACCATTGGTTTTTCCTCCTGAAATTTCCAAGCGGGTTAATATAATAATTTACCTGTTTTTGAGATTTATGTCAAAGGTATGTATAATAAGCAATATTATTCTAAGGGAAAAAACTGAATAATAAATTACATAGATTTATAAAAAACGAATGTATGTTAGAATATCAAGTAAGATTATTACTCCCGATATACGCAGTTTTTTGACAATATGGCTGAAGATAGGTATAATTTTATGTGCAATATTAACAAAGATGAACCACGGAGGAGTTAATGATTAGAAAGTATGAGGCCTGCATTCTGATTGATCCTGGACTTGACCACAGTGAACTTGAAGAAGAGATAAATAACATTTTGGAAATCTTGAAATCTTCGGGTACAAATGTTGTTCATCACGAATTATGGGGCAGACGCACACTTATGTATCCTATAAAGAAAAAAAACGAGGGGTATTATTATCTTTTTCACTTTGAAACAACACCCGATACATTAAAAAAAATAAATGATGGCTTGAAACATAGAGAAAAAGTTCTCAGAACTCTTATTTTGAATATAAAAGAATTCCCTGAATTTACAAAAAATGGCGAGTCCGAATCTCAATAAGGTTTTTTTAATCGGAAGATTAACGAGGGATCCTGAACTAAGGTACACACCTTCTGGAAGTGCTGTCGCAGGTTTTGGCATTGCTGTTAACAGGGAATATACTGCAAAGGATGGCAACAAGAAGGAAGACCCATGCTTTATCAATCTTGTCGTCTGGGGAAAAAGGGCTGAAATTTGTGCAGAATACCTCAGAAAAGGTTCAATGATTTTTGTTGAAGGACGTTTGAATTATCGTCAGTGGGAAACCACAGATAAGGAGAGAAGATCAACACTGGAAGTTTTTGTTGAAAACTTTCAATTTCTGGATAGATTAGTTCCGGATATACAGGGAGAAATGGAAAATGGAACAAAGAATGAAGGATTCAAAGAAGAAACAGAAACCAAAAAGGAAGAAACGGGCGAGGGGATGTAAGTTTTGTGAGGAAAAAATTCATGAGGTTGACTACAAGGATGTCGGACGAATAAGAAGGTATATGAGCGGTAGAGGAAAGATCCTTTCATGTAAACTTACAGGTGTTTGTGCACGACATCAACGGTCTCTTACAAGGGCTATAAAACGAGCAAGGTACATGGCACTTCTTCCATATATTCAGGTATAAGGAAAAATATTATGAAAATCATCCTTACAAAAGACATAAAAGGTTTAGGACAGGAGGGAGAAATTCACGAGGTCAGAGATGGATACGCAAGGAATTATCTTTTGCCGAAAGGACTTGCCATTGAGGCGAGCGGAAAAAATATAAAAAAGATTGAACAGATTAAAAAATCCGCGGATTTGAAGAGAGAAAAACTTCTAAGAGAAACAGAAGAACTCCAAAAAAAATTGGATAAGATTTCAATTACCATTGAAGCAAATGCAGGCGAAGAAGAAAAATTGTTTGGTTCTATTACCGCAGAAGATATTGTAAATGCACTAAAATCTCAGCATGATATTCAAATAGATAAACACCAGGTTAATATTGAAGAACCAATAAAAAAGCTTGGTATCTATAAGGTCAATATCCATCTTATTGGTGAAATCAGGGCAGAATTAAAGGTGTGGATTGTGCAGAAGCAAAACCCTGCCTAACAGGGTAATAATACCTCACAATATATCATTGTTTTTATCTTGCCTGGCGGATATAATAATTTAAGAGGGAACTATGGCAAAAAAAAATCTACCTGTTAGTGAACAGGTACCACCCCAGAATACTGAAGCAGAAAAGGCTTTTATTGCATCAATGCTTCTTGAAGAAGATGCCCTTATAAGAGGTCTTGAAATTATTAAAAAAGATTTTTTTTATGACAATCGCCATCAGTTAATATTTAGCGCTATGCAGGATCTCTTTGAAAAAAATATCAAATGTAATCTTATTACACTTTCCAATTATCTTAAAGAAATTAACAAGATAGATCAGGCAGGAGGTATTGAATATTTAACCTCGCTTTTCGATTTTGTCCCTACTGCTGCTCATATAGAGGATTATGCAAAGATTGTGAAAGATACCTTTGTACTTAGAACGCTCATTAACACATCTACAAAGATTATTACAGAAGCATACTCAGGTGTTCAGGATGTTGACGGTCTTCTTGATCGTGCAGAAACAATGATATTCGATGTTTCTGAACATATGATTTCACGAGAGGCATATCCAATATCCACGCTTGTTAAAGAAAATCTTGATCTTTTTGAAAAGATACACGCAAGACAGGATCGTGTAACAGGTTTACCTACTGGTTATATTGATCTTGATAATATCACATCAGGATTCCAAAGATCTGATTTTATTGTTATTGCTGCAAGACCTTCAATGGGGAAAACAGCATTTGCCTGTAATATCGCTCAAAATCTTGCAGTAACGCAGAATGTTCCTGTTTTGATATTCAGCCTCGAAATGTCAAAAGAACAACTTGTCCAGAGAATGTTATGTTCAGAAGCACGTATTGATTCGTCCCTGATGAGAAAGGGCATTCTTTCAGATAGAGACATGGGCAAACTAATTCAAGCGGCTGGCATACTCGAAAAAACGCCTATATTCATCGATGATACACCAGCACTTTCTATTTTTGAGTTAAGAGCAAGGGCAAGAAGATTAAAATCACGAGAAAACATTCAGATGGTAATAGTTGACTATCTTCAGTTGATGAGAGGCAGAGCAAGGTATGAAAACCGTCAACAGGAAATTACTGATATATCTGCTTCGTTAAAAGCAATGGCAAAAGAACTATCAATACCAGTGATAGCACTGTCTCAAATGAACAGATTGATTGAAAGAAGAGAAGATAAAAAACCTATTCTCGCAGATCTTAGAGAAAGCGGTTCTATTGAACAGGATGCAGATCTTGTTCTATTTCTACACAGAGACGAACAGTATGATGACTCTGAAGAAGCAAAAGGAATTACAGATATTCTTATAGCCAAACATAGGAATGGCCCACTTGGTCAGGTACGATTAACCTTTCTTAAACAGTATCTAAGGTTTGAAAATTACACTCAAAAACACCCATGATTATAAGGTTTATCCATTTACTTGGAACACTTTTTTTTGAAGTAATATCTTATATTGGTGAAATTACTTTTATAATTTTGAATGCATCAAAAAAAATATTCTCACGCGGATATCGCAGAAAAAAAATAGTGTTCGAGAACATGGCAAAGATTGGAATTGATTCATTCCCTCTCGTTGGAACAATAGCAACATTTACAGGAATGATAATGGTTATGGAAACAGCTGTAACATTAAAAAAATTCGGAGGAGAAAGTTATGTAGGTGGAATTGTAAGCATCTCTATGGTCAGAGAGCTAGGCCCTGTTATAGTAGCATTAATTGTTGCAGGCAGAGTTGGAGCATCTCTTGCAGCAGAGATTGGAAGTATGAAGATTACAGAACAGATAGATGCCCTCGAGGTTCTCGGGGTTAATCCTATTTCCTACCTTGTTACACCCAGATTATTATCGTCTATGGTAATGCTTCCTGTGCTTACACTAATGGCGAATTTTCTCAGTATTATCGGGGGATATATTATTGGCGTATATCTTGTTCATATTGGCTCGGGCGTATATCTACACCAAAGTTTTGCGCTTATTAAAATGAAGGATCTTTTTGTAGGAATTACCAAGGCATTTGTATTTGGTATTTTAATCACCGGGGCTTCATGTCTTGAAGGTTTAAAGGCATCCGGCGGAGCAAAAGGTGTAGGAAACGCTACGACCGCTGCTGTTGTCAACTCATTTTTTCTCGTTATTCTTGCAAATCTTGTATTAACTGCAATTTTTTATTTTTTATAAAATGGTTATACAAATCGAAGATCTAGTCGTGATGTTAAAGGAGTATGAAATATTACATGGAATCAGCCTTAATATTCCCGAGGGTAAAACATTTGTCATACTCGGGCAATCAGGTTCCGGTAAAACAGTCCTCTTAAAAACACTCCTCGGACTTATTCAACCATATAAAGGAAAACTTGTAATTTTTGGGCAGGATATGTTTAAGATTAAGGATGACAACCTCTTTGACATTCGCAGAAAAACAGGTATGGTATTTCAATCCTCTGCCCTTTTCGATTCCATGAGTGTATGGGAAAATGTCGGATTTTTTCTTCTCGAACACTCCGACCTGTCTGAAGGAGAAATACGTAAACAGGCAGAGAATGTACTTATGGCAGTTGGTCTCGAAGGCATTGCAGATAAAATGCCTGAAGAATTAAGCGGCGGAATGAAAAAAAGAGTTGGCATAGCAAGAGCGCTAATCAGCAAACCGCAGTTGCTATTATATGACGAGCCAACAGCAGGGCTTGATGTACTCATATCCTCGAGTATTATAAAACTTATGAAAAAAATCCACACGGAATTTTCCACAACAGAACTAATAGTAACACATGATCTCGCAATTGCAAGAAATCTTGCCAATGATATCGCCGTCATCCATGAAGGAAAAATTCTTGCTGTAGGAAGATGGGAAGATCTTAAGAATTCAAAGATTGAGTTTGTAAGATATTTCTTAAACATCGGAGAATATTATGAAAACAAAAATATCTGATATTCAATTCAAGGTTGGACTTTTTATTTTTCTCGGATTGGTTATATTTTTTGTGTTTATTTTTTCACAGGGAAAATTTATGCGCGGAAGAGGTTATGAACTGAAAGTTGTTTATAACTATGTAGGTGGACTTGATACAGGTGCACCAGTAAGAGTAAGCGGATATAAGGTTGGCGAGGTAAAGGATATAGATCTATCCATAGAACAAGAAAAACCAAAGATTGTTGTAACTGTGCGCATAAACCCAAAAATTCATCTTGGCAGACACAGCAGATTTACAGTAAGAAACTATGGAATTATTGGAGAAAAATATATGGAAATAATGCCAACGGGATTAAACGATACCCCGATTATAAAACCAGGAGAAAGGGTAATAGGTGAAGATCCTCTTCCTCTTGAACGATTCCTTAGCACAGGAGAAGATATCCTCAAAAACTTAAATAGTATTCTTATTTCCATAAATAAGGTTACACAGGATGAAAACCTGAAAACACAAATCTCTCAGATCATCGAAGGAACAAAAAATCTTGTTTTAAAAACATCAGATACTGTTGGTAGTTTTAATGATCTTGCTTCAACATGGGATAGTGCCATCGCAGAAATTGGACCTGATTTAAAGGATCTTATTTCAAATGTAAATTCTTCTTCCAAGGAAGTAAACTCAATACTTATAGATAACAGAAAAAAAATTGACAATATTATTACTAATCTCGACCATACCGCGCTCGAATTAAATAGAACTATTCCCATAGCATCAGAACAGATTAAAAATTCAGGTGAGGCATTTATAAAAACAAATAATAAAATAACCCAACTTATTGAAAAAACAGAAAGCCAGGGCTTATTTGCAGATTTAATAACAGATACTGAAATAGCGAGAGAGATTAAGGAAACAATTAAGGGATTAAAACAAACATCAACAGATCTTGATATTTCTTTCGCGAAATTAGAATATGTAAGCGACCAAATATCCAGTATTCTATCTAATATACAAGAAGGCAAAGGCACTGTGGGAAAACTTTTTATGCAGGATGAACTTTATAATGAAATTTTTGAGATGGTGCAAGATCTCAAGGCGCATCCCTGGAAAATCCTTTTCAGAGGCAAAGAAAAATGACAAAAGAGAAAAAAATTTTTGCCTGCCAGGAATGTGGATATCTATCTGTTCGGTGGTTGGGTAAATGTCCCTCCTGTGGAGCATGGAATTCCTTTTATGAAGAATTAACCCATCAAAAGGTATCTTTTAACGAAAACCAGAAACCACATCTGATCAGTGAGATAAAATCATCAGACAGCATACGAGTATCAACAACAATTGGCGAACTTGACAGAACCCTCGGCGGAGGCATTGTTGAAGGCGCAGTTGTACTTCTTTCAGGGGAACCAGGCATAGGAAAATCAACACTTGTTCTTCTTGTTGCTGCTGGGCTTTCAAATCATGGGAAAAAGGTCCTTTATGTGTCTGCTGAAGAATCACTTCAGCAGATAAAAATGCGTGCAGAACGTCTCGGAATAAAAAATTCAGAGGGACTTTTCTTTTTACCCGAAAATGAGCTAAAAGCAATAGGTAACGTACTTGAATCTATTATACCAGACACCCTTATTATTGATTCTATTCAGATGATTTATGATTCGGAATTTGAATATCCTTTTGGCTCTGTATTTCAGGTAAGACGGGTTGCTCAATTCCTTATAGAATGGGCAAAAAAAGGAAATCATTCGGTTTTTTTGATAGGACATATTACAAAAGAAGGAAGTATTGCTGGACCAAAAATCCTTGAACATCTTGTTGATGTTGTTCTTTATTTTGAGGGCGATAAATTGTCAAATCTGAGAATACTGCGCAGCATGAAAAATCGGTTTGGTTCAACAGATGAGATAGGTGTATTTAGAATGGATGTCTCTGGATTGATAGAGATCCCTGATTCGAGTCACCTTTTTATAAACAATATCCTTGCTACTCATCCTGGCCTTGTCTTTTTCCCAACACAAGAAGGAAGAAGAACCATTCTTGTTGAAATTCAATCCCTCGTTACAACAAGTTATCTTGGAATTCCAAGACGTACATTCACGGGACTTGATTATAACAGAGTTAATCTGATTCTCGCGGTTCTCGAAAAAAAACTCAATATGAATCTTGCTAATAAAGATGTGTATTTTAATGTATCAGGCGGGCTCAAAATAACGGAACCAGCCGCTGATCTGGCAATTGCAGTTGCCACTATTTCATCATGCAGAGACATTCCATCTCCTTCAGAAACTGTTTTTATCGGAGAGATTGCGCTTACTGGCGAAATAAGACCAGTTCAACATATTACGTCTAGAATTAAAGAAGCAGCGCGACTCGGATTTAAACAAGCATTCGTACCTATTGGCTGTGGAGATAGTTTTTCTGAAATAAAAACAATGGAGGTTGGGTGGCTTGGAGAAGTTTCTCATACTATATTTAAGGGTTGATATTCTGACTGATAGTATTGTATAATACAGGTAAATAGTAAGGAGGATATATATGGGTTTATATTTTATTCGTGCAACGTTTGTTCTTATAAGTGCATTTGCGGGTTCTGTTTTCTGGATAGAAAATAAAATTGGCGGTGTAATAATTGGCCTGGTAGGAAGTCTTTTTATAGTTGGGATAGAACTGTTGATGCAAAAAATTCCGTTCAGAAAATTTATCATGGGTGTGGTCGGCCTTATTGTTGGTCTAATTACTGCAATTCTAATTGCAAATTTCGTTCTACTTGTTCCGTTTGCCACACCAAAACAGGAAAACGGGGTAAGGTTCATCCTTTATTTTATTTTCAGTTATCTTGGTATTATGATTGGAATCAGAGGCGTAGGTGAACTCGGATTTCTTTTTCCATATCTGCATCAGTTCAAAGGAGAAGCAATGAAGGCAATCGTCATTGATAGCAGTGTAGCAATAGATGGCAGAATATATGAACTTGCAACAAGTGGATTTGTTGAGGGAACAGTTATAATCCCAACATTTATTATAAGAGAACTTCAGGAACTTGCAGATTCTGCAAGCGAGATGAAACGCCAGAGAGGAAGAAGAGGGCTTGAAACACTAAACAAAATGAGAAATGATAGTAATCTTGATGTAAAGATTTATGATGTCGATTATCCTGATATTGATGAAGTTGACGCAAAACTGGTGAAACTTGCATCTTCAATCGGAGCAAGAATTCTTACAAATGATTTTAATCTTACAAAGGTTGCTGAAGTAAAAAATATAAAGGTCTTGAATTTGCATAACCTTGCAACACTGATGAGAGCAAAACTAATGGCTGGTGAGACACTTCAACTGAAAATCGTGAGAGAGGGAAAAGAACACGGGCAGGGTGTCGGGTATCTTGAAGATGGGACGATGGTCGTTATTGAAGATGGTGCAAAACATATTGGAAAAACAGTCGAAACAGTAATAGATAGCACAATACAAACAGTGAGTGGCCGTATTATTTTTGCCAAGTTAAGATGATATGCTGCATTGTTGTTGCCGCCGGCAAAGGAAAGCGTTTTAAAAGCAAGATACCAAAAACATTATTTTTGATGCAGGATGTTCCAATCGTTGAGTATTGCCTTCAGACGCTTTCTAAATGTCCTTTAATAGACGAGATCATTCTCGTAATGCAGAAAAAATTTATTGAAACTACCATTGTTTCTAAGTGGAAAATGTCTTTCAGTAAGATTGGCAGTATTGTCCCAGGTGGCAGATTTAGAGAAGAATCAGTATTGAACGGATTTTCCTGTTGTTCAAAAAAATACGATACTATTTTAATTCACGATGGAGCAAGACCTTTTGTAAGTGAAAATCTTATTAAAAGGGTTATCAAAGCCACGATAAAATATGGGGCATGTATTCCAGTATATCCTGTGAACGGTTCTGTAAAATCAGTGAGAAAAAACAGGGTTATTTCAACAATCTTTGAGGAAGGACTTCAGGTTGCTCAAACACCTCAAGGATTTAAAAGAGAAATTATAGAAAAAATATTCAGCATTGACATAAGAAATCTTAAAAAATTTCCTGACGAAGCATCCTTGTGTATAAAACAAGGATTTGATGTATATGCAATACCGGGAGAAGCAAAAAATATAAAAATTACAACAAAACAGGATCTACATCTCGCTCTTGCTATATTAAATTCATTTATTGATTAAACAAAAAGGATCTATATGGAAGAAAGAACTGGTGTATGTTTTCCTTTGGGTTTTAAGGCAGGAGGTATCAATTGTGGAATAAAGAAAGAAAAAAAGGATATCGCTGTCATTATTTCTGAAACTGATTGTATTGCCGAGGCGTGTTCAACTACAAACAGGATTAAATCATATTCGCTTTTATGGTCATTAAAAAATCTCAAAAATCCCATCAGGGCAGTCCTTATCAACAGCGGAAATGCAAATGTTCTCGGTGGCAAACAGGGCTGGGAAATAACATGTAATATTATGAATGAATTTTCAAATATCCTCAATACAAACAGAAAGCACGTTCTTTTTGCTTCCACAGGTATAATAGGGAAGATGCTTCCTGAACAAAAGATTATCACAGGATTAAAATCTTTGTTAAAATCTGCCTCCTGTTTTGGCGGGAATGACGCGGCAGAAGCAATTATGACCACTGATAGATTCCCAAAACAGATTGAATATAAAACAAACATTAAGGCACACAAAAAAAATCAGTTTGTTTGTCTTGGAGGAATGGCAAAAGGTGCAGGTATGATATGTCCCAATATGGCAACAATGCTCGCATTTATAACAACAGATGCTGTTATTCAACGTACTGCGTTAAGACAGGCATTGAAAAAAGCAGTGAACAACAGTTTCAACATGATTACGGTTGATAATGATCAGAGTACAAATGATTTTGTTGTATGCCTCGCGAATGGACTTGCTGGGAATAAAATAATAAAAGAAAATACTGAGGATTTTGAAATATTTTCTGATGGACTTTTAAATGTCTGCCAGTTTCTTGCAAAAAAAATAGCTGAAAATGGAGAGGGTGCAGATCGACTGATTGAGGTAAGAGTTGAGTCAGCATGGTCAGAAAAAGATGCAAGAAGAATTGCAAAAAAAATAGCAGGTTCAAATCTTGTAAAAGCAGCTGTAACTGGTATGTGGCCAAACTGGGGAAGAATTGCTGCAAGCGCTGGTTCTGTCTGTGGCAGATTTAACCCCCAGGCAATGAAGATTTTTATAGGAGATTACCTTGTATTTGATGGATTTCCTTGCAATGTTGATGAACCCATTTTAAGAAAAGAATTATCAAAAAAACAGGTAATTATCAAAGTTGTTTTGAAATCTGGAAATAAAAGTGCGGTTGCATGGGGATGTAACCTAACAGAACAATATGTAAAAATAAACATGGAGAAAGAGTAAACATGGCAGAGAAAAGGGATTATTATGAAATTTTAGGAGTTGATAAAAATGCGTCTCTCGATGAAATAAAAAAGGCTTATAGAGATCTTGCATTAAAACATCATCCGGATAGAAACCCAGGCGACAAACAGGCAGAAGAAAAATTTAAAGAAATTACAGAAGCATATGAGGTCCTAAGTGATCCTGAAAAAAGAAAGACATATGACCAGTTTGGACATGCTGGATTCGGTCCTCAGGGATTTGACTGGAGACAGGACTTCGGCAGGGTGAGAATGGATTTCTCTGATATATTCGGGGATTTTTTTGGTGATTTTTTCTCTGATATTTTTGGAGGTCAGGAATCCACAACCTCAGCATCCTCAAATCGTGGAGAAGACGTTGAAATGCGAATTTCTATTCCTTTACGAGACGCCGCCAAAGGCATAGAAAAAACGATTAATGTTTCTGTCTACGAAAAATGCTCTGCCTGCGACGGAACAGGAAGCAAAAATAAAAAAGGTACGATGGAATGTCTCCAGTGTCATGGGACAGGCAAGGTTAGATACTCACAGGGATTTTTAACAATAAGTCAGCCATGTCCAAGATGTAGGGGCGAAGGCTCAATTATTGCAGACCCCTGTGTAAACTGTCGTGGGACAGGAAGAGTAAAAGAGATGCACAAAATAAATGTAAAAATCCCTGCAGGTATTGAAAGCGGAACATCGCTTCGATTAAAAGGCATGGGAAACACTGGCTATAGAGGAGGCCCTCGAGGTGATCTTTATGTAACTGTTTTTGTTGAAGAGGACGATTTTTTCAAAAGAAAAGGGTACGATCTTTACTGCGAGGTACCAGTTTCTGTTATAACTGCTGTTTTAGGTGGGGAAATAGAAATCCCCACATTGACAGGGAAAGTAAAAGCAAGGGTTTCCCCAGGGACACAGGACGGTACAGTTCTAAGGTTAAGAAATCTTGGAATGCCAAGGGGCTCTGGAAAAGGGAATCTTTTTGCGACTATAAAGGTCATTATGCCAAGAGGTCTTTCGAGGGAAGAAAGGCGACTCTGGGAACAACTTAAAACACTCGAGGATGAAAGGAACTACCCTGAGGTTCATAGATACCGTCAGAGAATTTCAGGTTTATAAGCAATTATGGAAAGAAAATTTAATCTGATATCTCATTTTAAGCCATCAGGAGATCAACCGCAGGCAATCGATGCACTGGTAAATAATCTCAACAATGGGGCAAAATGGCAGGTTCTTCTCGGGGTTACTGGAAGTGGAAAAACATTTACAATGGCAAATGTTATTGAGAGACTCCAGAGACCAACCCTCGTGATATCCCACAATAAAACTCTTGCTGCACAGTTATACAGTGAATTCAGGCAATTTTTCCCTGAAAATAAGGTAAGATATTTTGTCAGTTATTATGACTACTACCAACCAGAAGCATATATACCTGCGACAGATACCTATATTGAAAAAGATGCCTCCATTAACGAAGACATAGATAGACTACGACTTGCTGCAACAAGCGCAATCCTATCAAGTAGAGATGTCATTGTTATTGCAAGTGTTTCTTCGATATATCCACTTGGTAGTCCTGAAGACCACAAGCATTTAATGCTTAACCTTTATGTAAATCAAAAAATTGGAAGAACAGACATCCTGAGAAGATTTGTCGAGATTCAGTATGAAAGAAATGACTTTGACCTTGAGAGAGGAAAATTTCGGGTAAGAGGAAATATAATAGAATTAATACCCTCGTATGAGGAAATAGGAGTAAGAATAGTTTTAGGTCCACAGGAAATTAGTACCCTTGAAAGATTTGACCCATTCACAGGTAAAACAATATCAGAAGAACAGCAAATTTCGATTTATCCCGCAAAGCATTTTGTAAGTCCTCCTGATAAACTTGAAAGAGCATTGAAAACAATAAGAGAAGAACTTGAAATAGAACTCGAAAAATTTAGAAAACAGGGAAAACTTCTCGAAGCCGAACGACTTGAAACAAGAACAAAAAATGATATTGAGATGCTCGCGGATCTCGGTTATTGCCATGGAATTGAGAACTATTCAAGGCACTTAGCAGGCCGTCTTCCTGGAGAAAGACCTGAATGTTTAATTGATTATTTCCCAGATGATTATCTGCTTTTTCTTGATGAATCACATATGACGATACCACAAATCCGTGGTATGCATGCTGGCGATAGGTCAAGAAAAGAAACGCTTGTTCAGTATGGTTTCAGATTGCCATCCGCACTTGATAATAGACCCCTTACCTTTGAAGAATTTGAAAATATGATAAATCAGGTAATATGTGTTTCTGCAACACCAGGTCCCTATGAACTTGAAAAAATTGGTGTCAGAAAACTCGGGGAAAAATCTTTATTTCTTGTTCAACAGGTTATTCGTCCAACAGGCCTTGTTGATCCTCCAATAAATGTACTACCAACTATGAATCAACTTGATGATCTTGTAGAAAGGATTCATGAAAGAATAAGGAAAAATCAAAGAGTTCTTGTCCTTACGATAAGTAAACAACTTGCAGAGCAGTTGAACGATTACCTAAAGGACCTTCAAATTAAGGTTATGTATCTTCACTATGAGATTGATACCCTGGAAAGAATGGAAATCTTAAAAAAATTGAGAGAGGCAACATTTGATGTTCTTGTTGGTATAAATCTTCTACGTGAGGGGCTTGATCTTCCAGAAGTAAGTCTTGTTGCCATACTCGACGCTGATAAAGAAGGATTTTTAAGATCAGAAAGATCCCTGATTCAGATTGCAGGAAGAGCATCCCGCAGCATTGATGGAGAGGTTATTATGTATGCAGACAGGATGACTGATTCAATGAAATCAGCAATTGAAGAAACAGAACGAAGAAGAAAAATCCAGCAGGAATATAATCAAAAAAATAATATAATTCCACGACCAGTGACAAAACCAATATACCAGACAATAGGCGATATTATTGGAAGCAAAAAGAAAAAAGAACAGGAACTTCTTGTTCTTGAAGAAGAAAATTATTATGGGAAAAATCTCTCAAGAGTTCTCAGAACACTTGAAAAAAAGATGATGGTATCTGCGAAACAACTTGACTTTGAAACTGCTATCCAGTATAGAGAAAAGATAAAAAGGTTAAAAAACGAAAAATGAAAATAGGGAGATTTAGATATAAAAATACAGTATTTACTGGCATTGTAAGAGATGATATGGTGGGTTCTGTCGGTGATATACCCATTGAAGAGATTATTGAATCCAACAGGATATTAACAATTGAATCTCTGATATCCAGATGGGTTTCCCTTAAAGATGTGGAATACCTTCAACTCTTAAGACCCATAAATATCATATGTCTGGGATTAAATTATAGAAGCCATGCCATTGAAGGCAACTGGCAGGTTCCAGATGAACCAATTTATTTTGAAAAAGCGTCCTCCTGCATTATACCAAACAAATCACCGATTATCATACCAAAAAATATAGGAAGGGTTGATCCAGAAGTTGAACTTGCACTTATTATAGGAAAAACGTGTAGAAAAGTGTCCAGTAGTAATGTTATGCCGTACATTGCGGGATATACAATTCTTAATGATGTTACAGCACGTTCAATCCAAAAATCTGACCAGGAGAAAAAATATCCCTGGTTCAGGTCAAAAAGTATGGATACGTTTTGCCCTATAGGTCCATGGATGATTACATCTGATGAGATTGATATAAACGAAGGGTTAAAAATAGAATTACGCATCAATGGCGTGGTCAAACAAGCATCAAAAACAGATTCTATGCTTTTCGGTATACCAAAAATTATTGCCTCAATAACAAAATATCTCACACTATACCCCGGTGATATTATCTCTACTGGAACACCTGAAGGTATAAGTCCAATCAACCCTGGGGATGTTGTGGAGTGTGAAATTGAAAAAATTGGTATTCTTTCTAACTCTGTAATTACCAATGACTGATATTCTTAAACTTACCAGAGATAACAGAAAAATAATAGTTGAAAAAATTGGCAATGTGCTCAAAAATTCAGGTGTTGCGATCATCCCGACAGATACAGTATATGGTATTGTTTGTAATGGCGAAGATGATACTGCCAAAACATATATATACACCATCAAAAACAGACCAGAACATAAACCTCTTATTGCTTTTGTCAGGGATATAGAACAAGCAAACAAAATTGCATATATTCAGCAATCATCTCTTAACTTCGTGAGTAACCGTTGGCCAGGAAAAAATACCTTTATTTTCAAATCAAAAATCAAAAGTAAATATATCGTATCATCTGACAATACAATAGGTATTAGAATACCTGATTTTGATTTGATAAACCACCTGACCAGTATTTTTCCCTACCTCGCTTCAACAAGTGCAAATATTTCCTTTAGAGGTAGCACCTCAAGTATAGATGAAGTTGAGCCAGAATTAATCAATAGCGTTCAGTTGGTCGTTGATGCAGGAAAACTTTATGGGAAAGAATCAGCAATATGGGATACAACAACATCATTGCCAAAACTTCTAAGAGGAAAAGTTCTTTTTGTTTGTTCCGGAAATTCCTGTAGAAGCCCAATGGCACAGTGTATTCTAAAACATATTATTGGTAATCAACCAATAGATGTTATTTCTGCAGGGACATCCGTGATTAAAGAAAACCCTTCTCTGGAATCCATTGTTGTTATGAAGGAAATTGGACTTGATATCAGTAATTTTACCACAAATATTCTAACAGCAGATATTATTGATTCTTCGGATATTATTTTTGCGATGGAGGATAGGCATAGAAATATAATACTCGAGATGTCCCCTTCATGTTATGATAAAATAACTGTACTCAATATACCTGATCCAGCAGGGAAAGATATTTCTTATTACAGAGAAATAAGGGATATCATCAGTGATAAGATCAAAACACAGGTATTAACAAGGATAAAAAATGAAAATAGGGATAGCAAGTGATCATGCTGGATTTGAAATGCGATTGTATCTTATTTCCTATCTAAAAAAAGAAGGATACAATGTTGTGGACTATGGTCCTTCTGTCTTAAAAAAGGTTGACTATCCTGATTATGGTGTAAAGGTTGCCTTTGACCTATCTACGAATAAAATTGACAGAGCAATTTTGATCTGTGGAACAGGAATAGGTATGAGCATTGTCGCAAACAGATTCCCTCGGGTTCGGGCAGCACTTTGTTATAATCCATTTCTTGCGGAAATAGCCAGGATTCATAATGATGCAAATGCCCTGGTTCTCGGTGGTAGAATAATTGCAAATGAACTCGCCTGCGAGATTGTTCGCATCTTTCTTGAAACAAAGTTCGGAGGAGGAAGACACCTTCGAAGAATAAAAAAAATTGAAAAAATTAACTCAGAAAAGTTAAAAAATGACTGATAACGAAATATTGAGAATTTTTAAGGAAACAGGTGCAATCATTGAAGGACATTTCCTTCTTTCATCAGGACTCCACAGCAATAGATATTTTCAAATGGCGAGGGTTCTGCAATTTCCTCCATTAGCGCAAGTTCTCTCAGCAGAATTAGCAAAAAAATATATTAACACAAGCATAAATACTGTGATTGGACCCGCTCTCGGAGGCATCGTGCTTTCATATGTTCTTGCAGAACAACTCGGAGCAAGAGCAATATTTTCTGAGAGAGAAAAAGGCGTTATGACCATTAGAAGGGGCTTCAATATTGAGGAAGGTGAAAATATTCTTATCTGTGAAGATGTTATAACCACAGGTGGCTCGGTCTCAGAGGTAATTGATATAGTCAGTTCATATAAAGCCAATATTATAGGTGTGTGCTGTCTTGTGCAAAGGGGCATTCATAATATTAAGTTTCCAGTCCATTATCTTGTGAAAATGGATATTAAAAACTATGAACAATCTCTATGTCCTATGTGCATGGAGAAAATTCCCCTTGTTAAACCAGGCAGCCGTTAGTAGTCAAGATCTCTTAATTGTTTTTCACTAAACCCAAAATAATGACCTATCTCATGAAGCAAAACTTTTTCAACCTTATCCTCAAGTTCTTTTCTATTCCTGCATATTTTTTCAAATGCCCTTTTGTAGATAATAATCTTGTCAGGCATCGCAAGATTATAATTACTCCTTTTATTAAATGGAACCCCGTGATACAATCCGAGAAGACGTAGAGAATTACCTTCATCAACAAAAAATTCAACATTATCAAGTTTTTTCTTGAAAAACTCTGGCAATTTTTTTATCTTCTGATATACTATTTCTTCAAGGTCTTTGCGATCGATTTCCATAAATTTATTTTACCATACAGATATTGTGTTAAAAACTGCACCTCCTGTTATTTTTACCTTCAGTGTGTACATTAAAATACAAGATAAAATATTTCGCATAAGATTAATACAATTCAAAGAAATAACACCTTTGTTCAATAAAAAATATTGATAAAACATGTCTTTTAAGGTTATAATTATAGAAAATGGATAAAAATAAAACATCTGAAAGAACGGATATGAAATTCTGGAAAAATCTACTTAATATCGTTATAGAAAGCAAAGACATTAAAGAATTCTGCAGCCAGTTGATAGATAATGTTGTTTCTGAATTCAAAAGCGATGGTGGTTTTGTTTATCTTATTGATAGAAAACACGATCTTCTTAAACTTGTTGCAAGTTATAATCCATACCCAAATCTTATTGAAAAACTGAGTTTTCCCATAAATGAAGGTCTTACAGGGTGGATCGTTAGAACAGGAGAAACTCTTGTTTTTAAGAATGCCTGTTACAGGGATGATAGATTTAAATTAATTGATAAACTCGCAGAGGAAACATACGAAGCATACCTTGGAGTACCCATCAAGGATGATTCAATAATTATAGGTGCTCTTTCCATAAAAAAAAGACGACCGCATCAGTGGAAGGAAAAAGAAATAAAAACACTCGAAGAGATTTGTACACTTGCGGGGAAAGCACTTGCAAAACTACAGGAAATTGAGAACAGCAAAAAAAAGATTCAAATGTTTGATTCTTTAAGTCAGATAAGTACAACTATTATATCAGATAGATACCTGCAGGAGATATTAAATCTTATTGTTTCAATCACTGCAGAGGCAACTGGCTCAAAAATCTGTTCAATTATGCTTCTCGATGAAAACAAGAATGAACTCGTAATAAAGGCAAGCCAGAGTTTATCTCCGTCATATCTTAATAAACCAAATCTTAAGGTTGGTGAAAGTGTCAGCGGGAAGGCGGTACTTGAGAAAAAATCCATTGCAGTGTTTGATGTTACAAAGGATGTTTTATACAGATATCCTGAGATTGCAAAAAAAGAAGGACTTGTTTCCCTCCTTGCAGTACCCATGATGATAAAAGGAAGGGTAATAGGTGTTATTAATAGTTATACTGATTATCCCCACCAGTTTACTGAAGAAGAGATTAACATGCTAATGTCGGTCGCGGCCCAGGCGGCTATTGCGCTTGAAAACACAAAACTTATGGAAGAAAAACTTGCAATACAGGAAGCCCTTGAATCAAGGAAATTAGTCGAAAAGGCAAAGGGCATTCTTATGAAACAGAAAAATATTTCTGAAGATGAGGCATATAACATATTAAGAAAACAGAGTATGGATAGAAGAAAATCTCTTAAAGAAGTTGCAGAAGCAATCATCCTGGCTAATGAATTGAAATAGGTAATTCGAGAAATTATACTTAAATACCCAGTCAACCCACTCACTAACAAGAAAAGTGCTTACCCAGTGAAATAGTAAAAGATGTATTATATCAAAGGGATATATTGCAACCTAAAGAAAATAAATTCCAGTCTTAATTTTATACATTTACAATCAATATGCCCAATAAAAATTTTGTTGAATATCAGGTGTCTTTTTTGGTTACTTACTGATTCCTACTAAATGTACTAAGTATTTTCAGATGGTGCAAAAGTTGAGATACATAGGTAACACCTCAATGGTCTTAGAAAAGGTATCAGATATTGGTAAAATAAGGGATGACCAGGAAGGTGAAGATGAAGGGAGATATGCAAAGAAATTTCTACCCGTTCCAGCGGATAGTAAGAGAGCGCAATTTATATTATCATCCAGTAAAGAATGAATTATTAAGGAAAAAACGAAAACTTGCTGAAAAGAAGAAACGGATAACAGAGTTGCAGAAAAAGGCAATTAAGGATTTATTATTTCAAATGGATACAAAGGTAATCTGGTGTAATCCAGAAAAGAGATATATTTTCACGAAATATTTAATCCCTTGCTTACAGAGTGGCTTATAGAATATAATTTCAAAAGACCTCATGAATCATTAAAATATCA
>Ga0255345_1000272_pt1 | contig 87935 bp, 61 predicted proteins | sample wastewater_treat_6_FD_192415 | JGI IMG/M metagenome (GOLD analysis project Ga0255345, IMG submission 192415) | Wastewater microbial communities from Lulu Island WWTP, Vancouver, Canada - plant20 | ecosystem: Engineered > WWTP > Wastewater > Unclassified | place: Canada: Vancouver, British...
GCTGCTTCCGGAGAAGGGGAAGCCCTTATGCCGGACGGCGCTGCTCTCACTCTGGAACTTGCAGGGCAGGGTGCGAAAGAAATCCGTATTGAGGATTTGCGTTTACAGGCAGCAGAGGCAGCTCTTATGGGGCAGGGTCGTATTCTTCCTGAGGAGGCAAGGGCAGAAGCAGCCTTCACTCTTGACAGCGCTGACGGCGGAAAGAGTCTTGCTGCCTTTGTGTTCCTTCCCTCTTTTGCGCTGAAAAGTTCCATCGAAGGCAACCTCTCCTGGGATCCCTTGTCACTTGCATATATGATCCGGGGAACCGTTCAGCAGACAGCGTCAACGCCGCCTTCGCTGGCATCCTGGCTTGAGGAAAAAGGTCTTTCTTTCGAACTTGCCGGGCAGGCGGATCCGGAAAAAGTGGAGATGAAATCCGGCAAGGCGGCTCATGCAGCGGGCAGTCTTTCTTTTGAGGGCAGTTACGGGCTGAAAGACGGCAGTCTCCTTTTCACTGCGGAAGGGGAAGACATCGCGCTAAAAACTGTCGGCAAGCTGCTTGATCAGGATCTTGCCGGGAAGGCTGGAGTGAAAGCATCTCTATCCGGGACACTTGCCGGTGCGAAAGGGCAGCTGATTCTTACCGGAAAAGACGTGCAGCGGGCCCCTCTGCCACCGCTGGCACTGCAGCTGAAAATTCAGGGCGAGGGGCCGGTTCGTATGCCGTCACTGGATTGGAAAGGAACGCTGGCAGCGCCGGAAGCGAAGCTGCACTTTACAGGACAAGGCTCCGTTGAAGCGGAGCATCTTTCTGTTGAGCGTTTTGATCTTGCGCTTGGCGACAACAGGGGCAGTTTCCGTGCGGTGCTTCCTTTTGATCTGAAAAAAGCGGAACTGCACGGCAGCCTGACGGCAGGCGACTTGTCCGCATTTACAGCGATCGCCGGAATGCCAGTAGCCGGGGCAGGAGAGGGCGCCATTGATTTCGCCGACAACCGGACGCAAAGCACGCTGGACTTCCGGGATGTTCAGGCAGGCAGCTTTCGTGCCTCCGGTCTGTCGCTACGGGTAGAGGCGGAGAGGCTGGATCGGATGCCTTCGGGACAGGTTCAGCTGAAAATTGAGCAGCCTGTAGTCGGGAAGGCAGCTCTGGATCGTGTGCAGGCAGTGCTGTCCGGAACGCTGGAATCAGCACAGCTGCGCCTGCAGATCAACGAAATGCCCGACAAAAAAACGGAGGTATTGCCGCTCATTGCTCTTATTGCCGAAAGCGATGTGTCGCTGCAGCAACGCACTGCACGCCTGCACCGTCTGGATCTGGCGGCGGAACGTGCGTTCTTTACCTTAAAGGAGGCGTCCCGGCTGCAATGGTCGGATTCCCGCATCGTACTGAATCCGGTAGTGCTGACTTCCGGCGAGAGGCAGATTCGACTCGAAGGCAATGCCGGTCAGGATGAACTTATCGGCTCTGTGAAGATTGCAGCGCTGCCTTTGTCCCTTCTGGAAGGCGCCGGCCTTCCCGGACTCAGCGGAACGCTTCAGGGCGAAGCGTCTCTGGGCGGAACGCCGGAACATCCGGAGCTGAAAAGTAACTTCGCTGTAAAAGAACTTCGTCTGAAAGATGGCTCCACTGCCGGGCTGCCGCCTGCCTCGACGAAGGTTGAACTTCAGTTGATGGAAGGTTATCTGCATCTCCGCGCCCTGGCTGAAATGGTGCCGGGGATGACGGTAAAGACACAGGCGCGCTGTCCGCTTCCTCTGCGTTTCAAGCCCTGGCATCTGTCACTGGATAAGGGCGGCAGTCTGGACGGACAAATTCACTTTGACGTTGACTTTAAGCCGCTGCTGAAAGAGATGGCGCTGATTCCTCACGGCTTGGAGGGGAAACTTTCCGGCGATTTCGGCATTGGCGGCAGTCTGGCGGCTCCCCTGCTCACGGGTGCAGCACGGTTTACAGAAGGGCAATATACCAATATTACAACGGGCACCAGTCTGCGTGATTTTCAGTTTCAGCTGAAAGCACAGGACGGCACGCTGCTGCTTCAGGACTGCACCGCCCGTACGGGTCAGCAGGGGATGTTAAAAGTGGACGGGCACGTGCTCCTTGATTTTGAGAAGCATTTTCCTCTGGCGTTGAATGCCGTGCTTGACCAGGCTCAGGTCGTGCATCTCGCTTATGCCCGGGCTGTTGCTTCAGGCCCGCTGCAGCTGCAGGGAGATCTGCAGGGAATGCTGCTTTCGGGTACGCTTGAGATAACGCCTGTGGAGGCGACCATGCCTGATCAGCTGATGCTTCGTGAGCCGCCCCGTCTGGAAGTGATCGAAATGGGGCAGGAGCCCGCAGCAGCGAAGAGTGCTTCTTTGCTTGAGAATCTGACTTCCCGTATCCGTCTGGATGTCAATTGCTCCATGCCCCGGAAGATCTATGTGCGCGCCCCGATTCTGGATTCGGAATGGAAAGGCGTGTTCCATGTAGGCGGCACTCTGTCCAATCCGCTGGCAGAAGGTCGTATATCGGCATTGCGGGGCACCCTTGACTTTTTGAATCAGCGGTTTCAGCTTAGCGACAGTGCGGTGCTCCTGACAGGGAAAAGTATATTTGAGCCCACAATGGATCTGCGTGCGGTGGTAGAGACCCGCGAGATTTCCGCCACGGTTCGGCTGGAAGGGGAAATGAGCACGATGGTGATGAAACTGGAATCAAGCCCTTCTCTTCCTCAGGATGAGATTCTTTCGCACATTCTTTTCGGCAAAGACCTTGCGCGCATCTCCCCGGTTCAGGCGCTTCAGCTTGCCCGGGTTGCCGCCATGTTCAACCGGGATCTGGGTGGCCTTCGTTTCTTCACCGGTCAACTTTCTATCTCCGGAATAGACCGCATTGACCTGAGGACAGGTGAAAAGATTGATGATGCCGCTGTCGGTCTGGGAAAATATTTCACCGACTCGGTTTATGTGGAAGTGGAGCAGGGTACCACGTCCGACAGCGGTCGGATCTCCGTTGAAGTGGAGCTTTCCCCGCAGCTGTCCATAAAGGGCGACGTGGATGCCCGTGACCGGAGCGGTGTGGGACTTTTCTGGCGAAAAGACTATTGAACAATCATCTGCCACGGCGGATGAAGAAAAGAGAAAGGTTCAGCGGCATGACAGGAAAAGAACGAATCTTGAATTTGATCACCGGAGCGCCTGTTGACCGGGTGCCGGTAATGCCCATCACCATGATGTTCGCCGCTGATCATGCCGGCATCCCTTACGGGCGTTATGTGACGGATTATCGCGCTCTTGTGGATGCGCAGCTGAAAACCGCAGAAGACTACGGCTTCGATTATGTTTCCTGTATATCCGATCCTGCCCGGGAAGCGGCAGACTGCGGCGCGGCAGTTGTGTTTTATGAAAACCAGCCGCCCGCCATTCAGGAAGAGACAGCGCTGCTTGCCGATAAAAGCAGACTTGCCTCGCTCCGGATGCCGCTTCCGGAAGAAGGCAGACGCATGTCTGATCGTGTCAATGCGGTGGCTCTTTTCAAGGAAAAAGGGGGTGATGACTTTCTGATCGAGGGGTGGGTTGAAGGGCCTTGTGCGGAAGGAGCCGATCTGCGGGGCATCAATAATCTTATGCTTGATTTTATTGAGGATCCCGCTTTTGTGGAGGCGCTCTTCGAATTTGCGCTGACCCTGGGACTGTCTTTTGCCAGGGCTCAATTGGAAGCAGGCGCTGATTCTATCGGTGTGGGCGATGCCGCCGCTTCTCTCATCGGCCCGCATCTTTATGAAAGCCTGGTGCTTCCTTATGAAAAAAGGCTGGTGGCGGGCATTCAGGAAATGGGCGGCAAAGTGCGTCTTCATATCTGCGGAGACACAAGTCAGCTGGTGGGTGCCATAGGCACGCTTGGCTGTGATATTGTGGATCTGGACTGGATGTCTCCGCTGAAGGCTGCGCGGGTTTCTATGGGAGATCAGCAAGTGCTGGCGGGCAACGGTGATCCGGTACGGATATTTCGTAATGGAAACGAAGAAACGGTGCGCAGCTATCTGTGCTCATGCCTGGCTGACGGGTCGCCGCGCTATATTCTTGCGGCGGGCTGTGAACTGGTACGGGATACGCCCGAAGCGCATGTACGACTCTTCCGCCAGATTTCCGAGGAACAGGCAGGACGCTGAAGCTGCCGAAAAATATACAGGAGTGTTTTCATGTCTCACACAGATTGTCAGGGAAAAGAGCTTTCGGCGTGCTGTCCGAAGGCTGAGATTTCTTTGGGAACCTATATTGTATTTCCGGCTGTTGCGGTACTGCTTGGCTGGGGACTGCGCGGATATATAGGCGGCGGTCCTTTTGCGGCACTGATACCGGGTGCTTTTCTTTCGTTGAGCCTCAGCCTGCTTTTGCGTCACGATACCGCTATGGCATGTCAGACAGCATTGTTCTGCACGGTGGGGCTAGCCTTTGGCGGCGAAATGACCTATGGGCAGACGTTGGGCCTGGCGACGGCGCCGGAAACTTTCTGGTGGGGCATGCTGGGCGTGACGCTCAAAGGCGGTATCTGGGGTCTTCTGGGCGGCGCACTTTTAGGGGCAGGTCTGGTGCTGCGGCGCTATGAGACAAAAAGGCTGTTTCTTGCCTGCCTGCTGATACCGGTTACTTCTTTTATCGGCTGGAAAATAATCAATGATCCGCAGCTGATTTATTTTTCTGATCCGACAAATCCGCGAGAGGAAAGCTGGGCAGGGCTTCTGTTTGCCACGGTTGTTTTTCTTGCGGTGCTTTACGGCAGCGCCGATAAAAAGGCAAAACAGATGCCTTTGCGCTTTGCTCTGTGGGGATTGGTCGGTGGTGCGATTGGCTTCGGCGGCGGCACGCTTTTTCTTGTTTACGGTCCGTCACTGCCGGTGCCTCAGGCGTGGAGCAACTGGTGGAAAGCCATGGAGTTTTTCTTCGGCTTTATGCTGGGTGTCTTTTTTGGCGGCTGCGCCTGGTATTATCGCGGCGAGCTGGCAGAAGAAAAGGCATTTGTACGGGAGAAGGACCGCGGGCTTCGTGATTTACTCTGGTTTGTGCCGGTGATTATTTTCTTTTTCACCCTTTTCCCGATTCTCGATACAGCGAGCACGGAGGGAAATGCCTGGTATCTCCGGGATCTCATGCATTTCATATACACTTTTGTTTTCCTTGGCGGACTCTGCCTGATTCTTGGTCTTCGCTCTTCGCCCATGACCTGGCAGATTGTGGCGACCTTGACTGTTTTTCATGCGGTGCTGGATTTTAACGAATGGGCGCCTGCAGCGGGCGAACCCAATTTTTCAATCATCGCCCGAGCCCTTATTCTGGTTCTGAGTATTGTTGGAACAGGAGCGGCGGTGCTCTTTCTGCAAAAGCGCCGGCACTTTGTGCCGCATCTTTTTCAATTGCTGCTCTGGGCGTGCTACGGCGTTTCCTGTCTGAAGGTTTTTGCTGTGAAAAAATGGCTGCTTACCGATGCGGATGCGGGGTATCGCTTCATTAATTGCTGGCTGGATCATTACGCCATTGTCCCGGTTTTTGTTATCTTCACGGTTTCAGCTGTTATTACGGCGTTATACATTTGCCGTGTGTATGATGAAAGCACGGGAGAAGTGTCGCTTTCTGTTCAGGAACACGGATAGCTCTTCAGCCCGGTATTCGCTCAAAGCTGAGGGCGGCAAAGCCCGCTGCGGGATGGATGCCCTTCAGCGCCTGAACCGGCTCTTGGGGCACGGTGCCGGGTTCCCATCTTAGAGCGCTTCGTGCATCCGTAAAAAGAAAGCCGGATTGTTCTGCAAGCGCGACTGTCTCGGTTATGCTCCGGAAATGCGCCCGGCTGTAAAGAGGGTGCCCTTTGTGCGCGGATGCTTTCCATAGGCCGCCCCAGCGGCTTTCCGGCACAATCATACCGATCAGCAGCTGCCCGCCCGGCATGAGCACCCGCGCCGCCTCCTGAAGCGCTTGTTTTGCATCGTCCATAAAACACAATGCGAGTGCAAAAAGCACTCCCTGAAAAGCGGCGGAGGGAAAAGGCAGCGCTTCTGCACGTCCCTGGCAGAGCCGGAGTCCTTTTTGACGGCCAATACGCAGCATCCGGCTGGAGAGATCAATACCGGTGCCGATCGCAAGCGCATGGGCGAAACGCCCGGTACCCGTCCCTGCTTCCAGCCAGCCAGACGGACTGCCTTTCATTAAATCTTTGATGCAAAGCCATTCTCCCTGAAAAGCGGCTTGCCCTTCCGGCGTGTCATACCAGAGATCGTAGTTGTCTGCGGTAAAGTCAAAAGGCGTTTTCATGGCTTTTTCTGCATTCAGGCGGCTGGTGTTTTTTTAAATTATATGCCCCTTTGGTCCTGCGGTCAACTGCCGGGAAAAAGGCAGGATACCGGGGATTTCCGCATTCCGGACTGAGCGGCATTTGACAAAAGAGGTTACTCTCTGATACAGTATGGCTACGGATCATAGTTATCCGTCAGCAGAAGAAGGAAAATATTCCTCACCTTGCGGCGGCTTCGAGCCTGCCAGCCTGGTTGCGCACCACAGAAAATCATGATTTAGTATGTGTACGCGACGAAGGCAGGTGTCTTCTGTCGCGTTTTTTATTTTTCCGGATAAGACCGGATCCTTTGTGTTATATGTCGTTCGGCCCTTAAGCGGCCCATAGGAGAAGACTCTCATCGGCAAGGAAAAAAAGCAAGACCAGGTGCGGGTGAACGAAGAAATCCGCGCCCGTCAGGTGCGGGTTATTGATGAAGAAGGCGCCCAGCTTGGAATTATGAGCCCCCGGGATGCAATCCGCGAAGCGGCACACCGCGGCTTTGATCTGGTGGAGGTGGCACCGGATGCAGTGCCTCCGGTCTGCCGTATCATGGACTATGGGAAGTATCGCTACGAGCAGAAACGCCGTGCCCGGGAAGCCCGCAAAAATCAGCATACGGTTTCTTTAAAAGAAATCAAATACCGGCCCAAGATTGATAAGCATGACTTTGAGTTCAAGACCAACCACGTCCGTGAATTCCTGAAAGAAGGGAACAAGGTGCGCGTGACCATCATGTTCCGCGGCCGCGAAATGGCACATCAGGAATTCGGGCGCGAGATCATCCAGCGGGTGATTGAAGCTACCCAGGATTTGTGTGTGGGCGACAATACGGCAGGTCTTGCCAAGATGGAAGGCCGTAATATGTCCATCGTTCTGACCCCGGCAAAATAGCGTCTGTCTCTGACAGAGATACAGCATCAGACTTAACAGGCATCGTCTCTCATAAAAGGGACAGATGTTTTGTCCGGTCTTAGTCACATGAAGAAACACTGAGCATTGTACTACAGGAGATTGCAGTTATGCCTAAACTGAAAACGAACAAAAGCGCAGCCAAGCGTTTCAGCCGTACGAAAAACGGATCTTTCAAACGTCACCACGCTTATGCGCGCCACCTTATGTCCTCCAAAACCCCCAAACGTCGGAGAAATCTTCGTCAGTCGGCTTTGGTTTCGTCTGAGGAAGTCCCGCGGATCAAACGGCTTCTTCCCTACGCCTGATCGTCGGGAGGTATTCCGGGTACAACACAGGGATCCCGGCAGCGGATTCCACTGATTCAGAGAGTAAACAAGGAGATTTATCATGCCCCGTGCAACAAATAATCCGGCTTCCCGCCAGCGCCGCAAAAAAGTCCTCAAACTGGCAGCAGGCTATCGCGGAGCCCGCCACAAACTGTACAAGACAGCGCAGCAGGCCGTTGATCACAGCGGTCAGTACGCCTATCGTGACCGACGCAACCGGAAAAGAGAATTCCGCCGCCTGTGGATCGCACGCATCAACGCGGGTGCCCGTGCCAACGGCATTACCTACAATCGCCTGATCGAGGGGCTTCACAAGGCTGATATCAGTCTGGACCGGAAAATGCTTGCCGAACTGGCAGTCAACAATGCGGAAGCTTTTGCTGCCCTGGTTGAAAAAGCCAAAGCAACATTGGCGGCTGTATAATCATGCGCATTGTTCCTGCGGTGGATATCCGCGGCGGATTGTGTGTGAATCTTGTTCAAGGTGATTTTGATCAGGAAACCGTCTATTCTCAGGATCCTGTCGATCAGGCACAGGCGTGGTGGCATGCGCTGCTTGAGGCGGGTCAGAAAGACGATTCCCTGATTCATATGGTTGACCTTGACGGAGCACGTACAGGCGCCTGCTGTATCCTGCCGCAGCTGAAAATGCTTGCCCGCCGCGGTATTCCCTATGAAGTCGGGGGCGGCATACGCTCTCTGGAAACCATAGAACAGATTCTTGAGGCAGGCGCAGCCCGGGTAATTCTGGGTACTGCTGCCTACCGGGATCGTGAACTGCTGGCAGAAAGCTGCCGACGCTGGCCCGGGAAAATAGCAGTAGGCATCGATGCCCGCGCTGGTCAGCTGGTACTCAGCGGATGGCTTGAAAACACTGATGCGGATGCGCTTGTCTTTGCCCGTGAAGTGGCGGAAGCGGGCGCTTCACGCATTATCTATACAGATATCCTCAGCGACGGCATGCTCTCGGGACCCAATCAGGAAATGACGGGAGCCGTCGCCCGTACCGCAGCAATTCCTGTAACCCTTTCCGGAGGGGTCGCCTCTCTGGATGATATTCATAATGCCCGTGCACTGGCGGCTCTCGGCGTGGACGAAGTGATTGTGGGCCGTGCCCTTTATGTCGGTCGTTTTACTGTGGAGCAGGCGGTGCGGGCAGCACGAGAAAGGCCATGAACATCGGCTTTGAGCGGATTACCATTATCGGTGTTGGATTATTGGGAGCCTCTCTGGGGCTGGCACTGAAAAGACGGAAGTCTGGTGCCCGGATTACCGGAGTGGGTAGACGGGCAGAAAGCCTGGAAAAAGCGCTGCAGTGCGGTGCTGTCGATGAAATTTCCCTCGATCCGCTCAGTGCGTCGGCACAGGCTGACGCGGTTATCATCGCTACCCCGGTTCAGCAGGTCATTCCCCTGCTGGATCTGCTCGCTCCTCATCTTTCCCCGAACGCTCTTGTCATGGATGTGGCAAGTGTCAAACAGGAAATATGCGACCATGCCCGACGGATTTTTCCCGTACCGCGTCGCTTTGTGGGCTGTCATCCTATGGCGGGCGGTGAAAAATTCGGGCCGGAAAACGGTACTGCCGAACTCTATGAAGGTACCGTCTGCCTTATGGAAGACAGCCCGGATCTCAGTGAAGAGGCACAGCAGGCGGCCCGGGCATTCTGGGAATTTGTAGGTACCCGCGTCGTCACCCTCAATGCGGCGCGGCATGATGCGCTTCTTGCCCGTACCAGCCATTTGCCACATGTGGCGGCGGCAGCTCTGGCGCGCATTGTGTATGATGCCGGAGCAGACAGCACACTGATAGGCAGAGGGTTTCTGGATGTGACCCGTATCGCCGCTTCCCGCGCTGAAATCTGGCGCGACATCAGTCTGTCAAACCGGGGTGCGCTTCTCGGAGCGATCCAGGAACTTCAACAGAGCCTGGATGCGTTTGAAGCTGCTCTGACAAAGGGTGATGCCGCGGCGGTGGAAGACTTTTTTGAGAAGGCGGCTGAAGCGCGCGGCAAGGTGACTGCCTCATGACAGGACTTTTTATTACACTGGAAGGCGGAGAAGGCTCAGGAAAGAGCACACAGATCGGGCTGCTCTCTCAATGGCTGCGACAGCAGGGCTATGAAGTTCTTGCCACACGGGAACCGGGCGGCACGCCGCTGGCAGAAGAGATACGCACGCTCCTGATGGTTCCCCGAAGCGAAAAAATGTCCTCTCTGGCTGAACTGTTTCTGTATCAGGCGGCGCGGGCACAGCATGTGCAGGAGGTCATCCGTCCGGCACTGCTTCGCGGAGCGGTGGTGCTCTGCGACCGTTTCACCGACAGCACCCGGGCCTACCAGGGCGCCGGTCGGACGCTTCCGGATGAGACGGTTGTTCAGCTGAATCAACTGGCGGCTCAGGATATTCAGCCTGATATTACATTTATTCTGGATCTTCCTGAAGAGGCGGGGATGCAGCGTGCCCGGGACAGAGGCAGTGATGACCGTATGATGACGGAAGCGCTGGCTTTTCACCGGAACATTCGAGCCGCTTTTCAACGCCTTGCGAAGGAGGAGCCCGATCGTATTACAATGGTAGATGGTACCCTTTCCCGGGAAGCGGTGCTGGCTGTGCTGCAGGAACGGATTCTTCCGCGGCTGCCTGCCCGTCCGATGCCGGAGAAACGCTCCTGAACAGGTGCGTCCGCTTCCTGATACGGGATCGGACGTGCTGCAGCTATGAATAACAGGCAAAGAGAATGAGCTTTTCACAGATTCGGGATCAGGAGATTGCCCTGCGTCTTCTGCAGGGAATGTGCCGCCGGGAGCGCATCCCCAACGGATTGCTCTTTTGGGGACCGGACGGCGTGGGTAAAAGTCTGGCCGCTCTCGAATTTGCCAAGGCGGTGAACTGTGAAGCCCGGAATGGAGATGCCTGCGGTCAATGCCTTTCCTGCAGAAAAATCACGAACAGAAACCATGGCGATATTCTTTATATTGCGCCGGAGGGCAAAGGGCGGCTCATCAATGTGAAAGCCATAGAGTCCATGACCGAGATGGTGATCTACCGCCCTTTTGAAGGGGGTACCCGTGTTGTCCTGATTTATGACGCCGACCGCATGCATGAGGCGGCGCAGAACAAGTTTCTGAAAACACTGGAAGAGCCGCCGAGTAAAACTGTTTTTGTGCTGATCACCACATCTCCCCGCCGCCTGCTGCCCACCATTCTGTCACGGTGCCACCGTATCCGCTTCCGTGCTCTTCAGGAAGCTACGGTCGTGCAGATTCTCCGGGAGAAGGAGCAGTGCTCCGAGACCCGTGCGCTAGCCATCGCTCCTCTTGCTCAGGGCAGTATGACCCGTGCGCTGGATCTTCTCCATTCCGACCGGCGGGAAGCGGTGCTTGACATTATTAAACGCCTCGCTTCCCGGGAAGATCCGCTGGTTGTCAGCGAGCTTTTCACAGCTCACCTTCAGGAAAAAGAAAAACAGATTACCGCTGAACTGAAAGCGGAATGGTCGGGCAAACCGGAGGAGGGCGGCGAGTCTCCGGAAATGGAGAAAGAGGGACTGGAAGCACTGGTGGCGGGCCGGATTCGCCGGGAAGTGCAGGAATATTTACGCCTTTTTGACAGCTGGTATCGCGATGAGATGATGCAGGCTGTGTCCGCTGGTGAGGCGCTGCTGTTCAACCGGGATCAGATGGCGCATCTTGCCAGGGACATTTCTTTGGACGGGCAGTCTGTCAAGCTGGCGGCGATTAATGAAGCCGCACGGTATATAGAAAGAAACATGCAGTCACAGCGGGTGTTCCGGGATTTATTTTTTGAGCTTGCCCGGCCCGTTACCGGCACTGCGCTTCGCCCTCCGGGCAGGCAGGCGGGTGGCTGATGCATCGGGGCATTCCCCGTACAGTAAAAAACACGCACAGGTATGCATATGAATATTGTACATGTCCGATTACGCAAGTCCCGCCGGGTTATGGTTCTTTCCAGCGGTGATCTGGTGCTGCAGCGGGATGACCCACTTATTGTGAACACCGAACAGGGGCTGGAATGGGCGACTTGTATTCTCCCTCCGGAGCCTTGTGTGGATACGGCGCACCTGCCAGCCGAGCTGCGGGTTGTGCGCAAGGCAACTGTTTCCGATGAGCATGCGCTGGAAGCACTGGAAGCAGAGGAGCGCACCGCCTGGGAAGTATGTTATAAACGGATAGAAAAACGAAACCTTCCCATGCGTCTGGTTGCGGCGGAATACACCTTCGACAAGCATAAAATCACTTTTTATTTTACCGCAGAAAACCGGGTCGATTTCCGTGAGCTTGTGCGGGATCTCGCCAAAGACCTGCACAGCCGTATCGAATTACGCCATATTCAGGTGCGCGACCGCTCCAAACTGGTCGGCGGCCTGGGCTGCTGCGGCAGAGAATTATGTTGTGCCAGCTGGCTGAATCATTTCGTGCCTATTTCCATGCGTATGGCGAAATGCCAGAATCTGTCGTTGAACCCGGGAAAGATCAGCGGTCAGTGCGGTCGCCTGCTTTGCTGTCTGCAATATGAAAATGAGGTTTATGAATCCGGTGACATCCAGTGCTGCCAGATAGCCGCACTGCAGGAAAAGGGAGATGAAGCTTCAGCCTCTGCACTGGAGGAGGAAGCGCCTTCCAGGAACAATATCGTGGTTGCCGCACCGGAACAGCATTGGGAAAAACATACGGTCTCCTCTTCCAATCAGGATGAAAAGAAGAAGGGGAAAAATGCCCGGCGTAAGAAGAAGAAAAAACCGGGAAAAAATCAGCCATGAAAGGAGTGGATACACACTGCCACCTGCAGATGGCCCCTTTTGATGAGGATAGGGAAGCCGCACTGGACCGGGCATTGCAGGTGCTGAAATGGCTGGTGGTTGTCGGGTATGGCCTTGACGGCAGTGAAAGCGCTCTGGCGCTGTGCCGTCCGGGGGTCTATGCCACCGCCGGATTCCATCCTTATCTGGCTTCGGGCTATGACGATGCCGGAGAAGCACGTCTTAAAGAACTGGCACAGAAAAAGGGCATTGTGGCGCTGGGGGAAATGGGTCTGGATTATTTTAATGAATTTTCGCCCCGGCCAGAGCAGCGGGTCTGTTTTGAACGGCAGCTGGCGCTTGCTGCAGAACTGCAGCTGCCTGTGATCATCCATTGCCGTGAAGCCGATGAGGACACAGAGGCGATTCTGAAAGACTACATTTCAGACCTCCCCGAATGCATTATGCATTGTTTCGGCGGCACGGCCTCCTTTGCGGAAAGATGTGTCGGCATGGGCTGCTACGTCAGTTTTGCCGGAAATGTGACCTTTCCCAAAGCACAGACGCTGCGGGAAGCGGCTCTGGTGGTTCCTTTGGAACGGCTTCTTGCGGAGACCGATGCCCCCTATCTCGCGCCGCAGTCTTTTCGGGGGAAGCGCTGTGAGCCTGCCCATGTCATGACGACGTTGACGTTTCTGGCGCAGCTGAAGGGGCTTCCCCCGGAACAGCTGATCGGACAGGTGGTGAAAAACGGAGAACAGGCATACAGGCTGTGCTGAGGCGTCACCGGCCGGCGCGGTTTGTATCATGTGCTCAGGATAATCGAAGCAATACTCAGATAAATTACCACGCCGAGAATATCCGCCAGAGAGGTAACCAGCGGTCCGCTTGCCACGGCGGGGTCGACCTTAAACCGACGCAGCACGAAGGGAAGCAGCATGCCCAGCATGCTGCTGAGGATGACAATGGAGACCATGGCGAGGGCGGCAACGACGGCGATAAGCGTCCCTGAACGCCACCATGCCACCGCAAAGACAGCCACCGACATGGACAGCCCCAGGGCGGAGGCGACCAATGCCTCGCGCCAGAACACACGGGCAAAGTCTTTCAGCGATAACTCGCCCAGTGCCATACTTCGAATGACCAGCGTTGCCGACTGCGCTCCGGCATTGCCGCCGCTGTCTATCAGAAGAGGCAGAAAAAACACCAGTGCCATATAGACTCCGAGCAGTTCTTCAAAATGGGCAATGCCCGCACCGGAAAAAATATTGACAAATACGAGCGCAATCAGCCACGGAAGCCGGCTGCGGTAGAGCATGATCAGCGGTGTCTTCAGATAGCCCACCGACAGAGGACGGATGGCGCCTGCCTTGTGGAAGTCTTCCGTCGCCTCTTCTTCTGCCACGTCCAGAATATCGTCGTTGGTGACGATTCCCAGCAGCACGCCTTCGGAGTCAATGACGGGCAGGGCGTACACGTCGTACTTCTTAAAAATCAGCACAGCCTCTTCCCGGTCCTGAATGGAATGGAGCGCCACATAATTTTTGTCCATCAGCACGGAAACGCGCAGTGCCGGATCGGCAAGGATCAGTTGGCGCAGGCGCAATTCTCCGACCAGCGCGCCGCTGTCGTCGATGACATAAATGGTCATGACCGTTTCCGAGTCGCTGCCTGCCGCCCGGATATGCTCCATTGTTTTTGCTATCGTCCAGTTTTCCTGGGCGGAAACATAGCCGCTGGACATGAGGCGGCCCACGCTGTCTTTGGGATAACTCAGCTGGCTGAGCACTTGCTTGCGGTCCGCATCGCTCAGAAGGGTCAGCAGGCGCTGCGTGACGTTGGCGGGCAATTCCTCAAAAAGAGCTGTCTGGTCGTCGGAAGACAGAGCGGCAAGAACCTGGCGTGTTTCGTCCTGCGCCATGTTTTTCAGAAGCCCTGTCTGCGACGGATAGTCGATGAGAGAAAAGACTTCATCAGCGAGACTTCTGGGCAGCAGTCGAAATACCAGCAGCTGATCGGAAGAGTCCAGTGCCGTAATCAGCTCGGCGATTTCCGGCGCCGGCTGGGCGGACAGAAAAATGCGAAGGTCGCGCAAGCGGCGATCTTCCAGCATTTCCAGAATATCAGGGATCAGTACCTGGCTCAAAAGAGAGGAAGCCACACGGGACGCCGCTTTTCGACCATCTTCAGGGTCTATCCGGCCTTCCATGGCGGCGATCCAGGTATTCAGGCGCTCTTTTACCTCGTCCAGATCTTCCAGATTCACCAGTTCATGGTGGTCTTCGTCGGCGGCAATCGCACGGGCAAGAGAGGAAAGCTCGGTCAAATACTTGTTTCGGGCGGGATAAGGCACATAGTACATCAGAAGCAGATGCACGGGCCATCCGTCCGTATTACCGTATTCGATGCCGTCTGGACTCCACCCGACTGCGCAGATCATTTCACCTTCATTGCCGCCCCGGGCATGAGGGCAGGCGATACCGTAGCCCAGGTAGGCTGTGGACTGTGACTCATAGTGCAGAATGCTGTCGATGATGCTGGGGACAGCAGCGTCCCCGTCCCGGGCGCTTTCAAGACTTTCCGCCAGAATCCTGAGAGCCTCCTCTTTGTTGCAGAGGGGAAGCTCAATCACGCGGCCTTCTTCGATTGCCTGCTGGATGAGGCTGGAAGAGGGCGCGGCTGTCTGAGCGTTAATCGACATGGAAGACTCTCCTTGTTCCGGAGTGATGAGGGCGTGGAAAAAAGTTGTGTGTATATATTAACAGAATCAGGCTTCTTCAGTCAGTTAACGGGGCTTGCGGGAAAATATGGGGCACCCTTCCGGTGCCTCTGAACTGCTTCAGCCCCGAAGACCATTGCCTGCCGGGAACTGTGCAGGATTTCCTGCAGACAGCGGATTTATCTGCCTGTGAATCTTCGGTTACAATGCTGAGATCAACCTATAGGAGTCTGCATCATGCATCTGCTTTTTGCCCTTGCTTTTGTGTCCCTGTCTTCCTTTTCCGCAATGCCCGCCGTCGATGGTGTGTACATGCTTGCGCCCTGGGACAAGGCGTCTACGATGTCCATTCCTGAAAGCGGCCGCTATACGCTTTGGCTGGCGGCAGATCCGGAAGCAGGAGGCGGTCTGCTTCTCAACGACAAAAAATACACGGTGGGCAAAGGGGAGAAGGACGCGAAAGGCAGGAGCGCATTCTGGCGCAATGCAGGCACGGCGGCGCTCGAGGCGGGAGTGCTCAAGGTGGAATGGTCAGGCGGCATTTACCTGCTCGTGCTTAGCAGAGATGCCGAATACACACCGGAGCGAGGTCTTTCGGATGTGCGGGTACTCCCCTTCAACCGGAAACCCGAAGACGCACGCCTTACGAAAGAACGGCATACCGACACGGTATTTATCATGCCTCACTTTGATTCCGTGGAAGCGTGGGAAAAAGCGGCTGCGGCAATCCGGTTGCGCATCCGTCTGGGCAGCGGGTTGTTTCCGGCACCGGAAAAGACGCCGCTGAATGCCCATGTGTTTGATGAAAAAGAATACGACGGATTTTCCGTATCCAAAGTGTATTTTGAGCCCGTTCCGGGTTTTCTGGCTACAGGCAATCTCTACCGCCCGCTGGGCGAAGGACCTTTTCCGGCTGTCGTCAGTCCCCACGGTCACTGGACTGCCGGCAGACTGGAAAACACCGATCTGGGTTCCATAGCCGGTCGCTGCATTACGCTGGCGCGGATGGGCATTGTCACGCTTTCTTATGACATGATCGGCTATGTGGACAGTATACAGCTGCCACACCGATGGGGAACTGAAGCAGAAAAGCTCTGGGGCATTCACCCCTTTGCCATGCAGTTGTGGACAAGTCTGCGTGCAGTGGATTTCATGGAGGCGCTTCCCTATGTTGATCCGGAGCGACTGGGCTGTACGGGCGCCTCGGGCGGCGGGACACAGACCTTTGCTCTGACAGCGCTTGAGCCGCGCATTCGCGTTTCCGCTCCCGTCAATATGATCTCCAGTACCATGCAGGGCGGATGCCTGTGTGAAAATGCGCCGCTGCTGCGCCTGACCAATTCCAATATGGAAATCGGTGCGCTGGCGGCGCCGCATCCGCTTCTCATGGTGTCAACGACCGGTGACTGGACACGGGAAACACCGCGGGTGGAGTATCCGGCTGTCCGCAGCATTTACGCCCTGTATGGCGCGGAAGATCAGGTAGTCAATGTGCATCTTGATTTCCCGCATAATTACAACCGGCAGAGCCGGGAGGCGATGTATCGCTTTTTCGGTGCCCATTTACTGGGCGGCGACTGGCATGCCTATGAAGAGCCGCCTTTTGAAATGCCGCAGGAAGAGGCGTTGCGTGTATTTCCCGGCGACAGGTTGCCCGAAGGATATCTGGCGGGCGAGGCACTTCGGGCGCAGCTGATGAACCAGGCGCAAGAGCGCAGGGCGCACCATCTGGAACAGGCATTGAAAGCGCCCGATTCTTTTGCAGAGGATTATCATGAGGCACTGACCGCTTTATTCGCTGCGGAGCTGCCGGGAAAAAATGCCCTCTCTCTGGAACGCCTGGAAATGGAAGAGCGGGAAGGGTATGTGCTGGAGCGCTGGCTTATCGGCAGGATCAGTGAGGGCGACCGTGTGCCTCTGCTTCTCTACCGTGGCACGGGTGCCCTGCCGCAGGAAAGTATTCTGCTGGTTCATGGCGCCGGGAAAGCGGCTTTTGCCGACCTGCAGCACGGCGGCCCGGGATCTCTGATCCGAAGGCTCCTGGCAGAAGGAAAAATGGTTGCGACGCTGGACGCTTTTCTGATCGGCGAATACAACGGACCGGAGAGAGCGGCGAAGCGTGTGGAAAAAGGAAAGTTTTCAGATCCCTTCCTGCCCGCTGTTGCTTCCTGTCGGGTTCAGGATATTCTCACGGCGGCGGCTTTTCTGCGTTCCCGCTTTGATACGGCGGGCCGTATTGATCTGGTCGGCGTGGAGGAGGGCGGTTTGTGGTGCCTCTTTGCCGGGGCCGTGGACAGAAGCCTGCACTCTGTTTATGTGGATCTGAACCGGCAGAATTACAGCGATGACAGTCTGTGGGAGAGCCGTTTCTTTGTGCCGGGCATACGCAGTTTTGGCGATATTCCGGCGGCGTGTGTGGCAGGCGGCTTCAGTCGCTTCCATTTCTTTAACGGCAGTCTGCCCCCGGAACTGGCACACTCCGGCATTTCCGTCGAAGCAGATGATCCGTCCGACGAAACGCTTGCGGCGTGGCTTGTCGGTAAATGAATGTCACTGATCGGATTCTTCGGAGATCGCGGAGCCCGTCACCCGGGACCGGATCACGAGAAGGCAGCCGGCGATCAGCAGAAAACCGCCCAGCTGCTGCAAAAGAACCAGCTTTTCGTCTGTCCAGAAAAAGAGCGCAATGATATGGGTAATGAAAGGCGAGGTCAGATGCAGTGATGTGCAGTAGGCGCTGCCGAGATGCAGCTGTGCGTGATGAAAAGCACAATGAGCGGCGGCTATACAGATCACGCCTGATATAAAGGCAATGAAATTCATGCGAGGTCCTGCGGTTGCCAGGCAGCTGATATCGCCCAGCAGCAGGGTGGACAGCAGAAAGCCTGCGCTGACAAAAACGCTCAGCACAGCAAAGAGGGCTATGGGGTGCAGGGATTTTGCCGTATGGCGCCCCCATACCGCATAAATGGCCCAGGTGATGCTGACAAAAATCAGCAGAATCAGCGCCAGATCTACAGTAAGGGAAAGTCCACCGCCACTGCGCCGTATGAAGATGGCGAGGACACCTGCGATGCAGGAGAGTGTGCCCAGCAGATAGCGCCAGCTTCCGATTACAGCGCGTTCTTCCCGAAAAACGAGGAAACTCAGCAAAATGACCAGCGGTGCCTGAAGAGTCGTTACCAGCTGCGCTTTGGTTGCCGTGGTGTGATAAATGGCGACAGTCCATGCAAATTGCATCAGCAGCACCAGCAGACTCATGGAAAGCAGAATGCGCCACCGGGCGAAGGCTTCTTTCAGTGCGCCGGGCATGCGGAAAGCGGTATAAAGAAGAAGGGCGACAGCGGCACTGCCGTAACGGATAAAGGCCTGGCTGTGAGGCTCATAGGCACCGCTCATATAGCGAACGAAAACAGGAGTGAGCGCCCATCCTGTTACAAAAACAACCACCGACAGGTAAGGCATAATGCTTTTATTTTGCTGAGCCACAGATAATCCCTTCTGGAAATGTTTCGAACGGAAAACTGCAAATGAGTTTTTTGATATGGTATCACTCTTGTCCAAATCAGCTTTTCTTGGACAAGCTTGTTCTGTGTGCTGACACCTGTTTCCATGTACTGAGCACCCGGGAAAGCCTGTCTTTATGGCATTTTGGGGCTGTAGAATGGTCTTGCATAGGCCTTCGCAATTTGGACAGACAAATGCAATGATCAGCAACTCTGATCCTGAAACCTCGATAATGAAGACAAAAGTCTGGCCGAAATGCCAATGAATTCATCTATGTGGATTCGATGGTGGCCTTAATTTGGACACCAATGATATGGTATATAAGAAATAGTAGTAAATAGATAATATTCTTTAAAAAACGAACAATTTACGGATTTACTTTCCTGATGACGAATCTACAATTCAGGCTTTTCTGCTAAATTGTTCTGATTATGATAACATGTTCTTGTTTTCTGGAAAGGCTGAGCAGTAATAGTCTACATTTAGAGTAAATTCGGAAACCGAAAGATGGTTTTTGAAAACAGAAGTTTGTAAGCATTTAATTTTGAGGTTGGACAGAAAATGACAAAGAAGAGTGAGAACCAAGATCAGGAAAAAGTACAGCAACTCTTAAAGTATCTTTTGGAGGTGATGAAGCTCCGCTCAGCAGTGATTTATGACCTTACTTCCTATGAGGCTGTCTTGTGGATTTCAGATATTCCAAAAGAAAAAGGATGTTCTACAACATTATGGTCTGCGTCACCGAACAATGAAACGGACATTTGCATCGAAATAGAAAAGCAGGAAGAGCCTGCGATGCCAGCCGTACCAGCATCATGTGAAAACTGGATTAATTCCACTGAGCTCCAGGATAAAACAACCGTGCCAGAACTAATGCCGAAAATCATTCAAGAACAACCTAACCCGAATTGGACAGAAGATTCTGACGAGGAACAAACGGTATACAAAACTTTATATCTTGGCGAGCACGCCAAAATACAGGAAGATTGGGAGAGATATGTTGAAGGCTCCTGGAAAGAATGGCGTGAAAAACATAACCGTTGGGAAGCTGGGTTTAAAATTTATTCAATGCTTTTTAAAATACATCAGGATCAATTAAGACTGGGAGAAGAGCATGAACTTGTTTTGGGTTATGGTCTGCTCCTTTGGGTCAATCCACAAGAGAAAAGAATTTACAGGCATTTAGCAGTGGCTAATGTTTCTCTTGAATTTGATACAGCCCGCGCAAAATTTTCAGTGCGCACCCACCACGAAGGCGCAAAATTAAGAGCTGAACTAGAAATGCTTGGTCAGTCCATTGATTCTGCCGAAATAAAAAAAGCTGAAATGCTATTCAGTGATGCGGGTGATGACCTCTCTGATCATACAACGATTTTTTCAGCAGTCAAGGGGCTGGGTGAGGCTTTGTCTGCGCAGTGCAGAATTGATGAAAGTTTTGATAGAGGGAAGGAGAAGCCTTCTAATACTCCCAAAATTATTTGGAGTCCAGCCCTAATACTTCGAAAACACTCTACCAAAGGGATAAGTGAAGCTCTTCAAAGCATGATGAAAAAAATTGAACTTGACACCACGCTTCCAAGTGGCTTGGCCGCCTTAGCAGAGCTTGACCAATCAAATAACATTGAAGTACGACAATCCTCTGATAACACTGCCTCGCCAGAGACTAGTGAAATTTTCTTTCCGTTGCAGGCGAATACAGAACAATTTCAAATTATCAAAAAACTACAGCACTCAAGCGGGCTTTTGGTTCAAGGGCCGCCAGGAACAGGAAAGTCTCATACAATAGCAAACCTAATCTGTCACCTTTTGGCCACAGGCCAGAAACTTTTGATTACTGCCAAGAAAGCCCATGCACTTGAAGTGCTTTATAAAAAGATACCGAAGGACTTGCGTCCTCTTAATATAAATTTATTGGGAGGTGGTCTTAGCGAACGTCAATCTCTTGAAACCAGTGTCTCGTGTATCATTGCACGAAAGAGCGCATGGAATTTTGAAAAAGAACAAAAGAAGATCGCTGAATTGCGAGAAGAGTTAAAAAAAGCGCGCGAGGAACAAGAGAAAATTAGAAAACGCATGGAAGCAGTGCGAATGTCGGAGACTAACAGCGACAACCGTTTAGGTGATGGAAGATATAGGGGTGCCGCTGCTAGTATCACAAGGAAAGTTACTGAAGAAAAAGAGTATTTTAACTGGTTTGTCGATAAAGTACCTTTAGAGGGACTGTGCCCTTTGCAGACAGAGCAGTTGTCGGATCTCCTGCGTTCTTTTAAATTTCTACAATCATTGCCGGAAGAAAAGAAAAAGGAATTGCATCAGTTTCTGCCGAATGATCTGCAGAGCGTTGACACTTGCATCGCATTTTTTGAAGAAGAAAAAAAACTGGCAGAGCAGGAGATGTCTTTAGAAGGGAAAGTGCGAAGTGACTCGGCGCACGCACTGTCCTTAAACGCAAAAGAGTTGGTTCAGAAGATCGTGGGATGCTGTCAGAAAATTGAGAGTGTTTCAGGGGCAATTAAGCAAGCCATGCCGTGGCTTAAGAAAGAGTTGCCGAATATTTTGGCAGGTACAGATAATTTCTGGCCAAGACTCTTAAAAGAAACGGAAAAACGCGACCGAATCCCTGAAAACAACAGAAGATTTGTCGATAGGTGTAGTCTGGATTATCCGGGATCTAAGAGCCGGAGTCTGGGTCACGATGCCAAAAAGTTGCTTGAGCACCTCAAACAAGGGAAAAAACTTAAGTTTTTGGGAATTCCTCATCGGGCAATTAAAGAGCAAATATATATAACAAAATCGGTGATACTCAACGGAAAACCCTGCATTACGACAGAAGATCTTCAAAAGTTAATTGGGCTACTTAACATTAAACATATTTACAGTTCTATCTGGGCGCAATGGTCTGGGATTTTAGAAGCACCGTCGAGTTCTTTAGAGAATCAGGAAAGAATTCTTGCTTCTGCTTATGAAAACTTAAAGACTGCTTTACATTACAAACAAAGCATAGACGCTTTAAAAAAACTAGTGCCACCTGAGTTGAGCTCTTCCTTGCCTGATTGGTGTACTCCTGAAGAGGTTGAAGTTTTTTCCTCTTCCTGTAAGATGGCTTTAGTGCAGATACAAAAGAAAGAAGTTGTAAAAAAGATTCAAATAATAGAAGCTCAAATTTCTAAATATTTATTGCAAGAAAATGTTCACCACCTTTTAAAAGACCTTAAAGCGTCCATTCAAGAGCGAGATCAATTGCGGCTGACTTATGCTCTCGAGAAAATAGGAGAGGCACAGAGGGAAAAGAGTAAATATGCCTCGGCAATAGAAAAGATTGATAGCCTTAAAAGGGATTTGCCCGTATTTACTCAGTCGCTTAAAGCAACTTTGAGCGAGGAGGTCTGGGAACAACGCATGGAATCGCTTTGTGATGCCTGGTATTGGAGGCAGGCGTATGATTGGATTTTTGAGTTCACAAAAGGTGACAGCTTTCAGGAATTAAATGATGAATTTAAAAAGAAAGAAGAGCTCATTCACCGAAGAATCGAACAACTGGCTTCTTCCTATGCCTGGTCTTATTGCTGTGAAAATCTAAAAGAAAAGCATAGAAAGCACATGATCTCATGGCAAGGAGCGATGAAAAAACTCGGCAAAGGGACTGGAAAAAATGCTCCTATACACAGACGTGCTGCGCAGGAACATCTGGATCAATGCCGTGCCGCCATTCCTTCCTGGATTATGCCTCTTGATCGTGTCTGGGATACTATCGCTCCTGAGGCAGCTATGTTTGATGTGGTGATTATCGACGAAGCCTCTCAATGCGGCTTAGATGCTTTGCCGTTGCTTTATTTGGGTAAAAAAATATTGATTGTTGGGGATGATAAACAAATTAGCCCTTACAGTGTAGGGGTCAACGAACCAGACGTGCAGTCTTTGATGCAACTTCACCTTAAAGATTTTGCGCATCGCGATTCTTTTCGCATTGACAGCAGTTTATTTGACCATGGCAATAGACTTTATCCAAATCGAATATCACTGCGTGAACATTTTCGCTGTATGCCTGAAATTATTGAATTCAGCAATCAGTTGTGTTACCAGAGTTCTTCTCTCATTCCTTTAAGGCAATACGGGGCAGATCGTCTGGTACCTTTGAAATCGGTCTATGTTAATGATGGTTTACGAGAGGGACGCGATGCCGGTGTTTACAATGAGAATGAAGCTCAAGCCGTGGCTGATTGTATCAAAGAGATGTGTCGTGACGATAAGTACAAAGGGAAGACCATGGGGGTTATCGTTTTACAGGGTCAGGCCCAGGGTCAGTTAATACAGGATAAGCTATTTAAAATGCTGGGTGCCGAAGAGATAGAACGGCGAAAATTGCTCTGCGGAAATCCTTACAGTTTCCAGGGCGATGAACGGGATATAATCTTTCTCTCCCTTGTTGCGGCTCGTAATCAAACAATTGGTTCTCTTACCACAGAAGTATATATCCGAAGTTTTAATGTCGCAGCCAGCCGTGCTAAAGATATGATGCTGCTTTTCCACTCTGTAAAGCCTGAAGACTTAAGCTCTTTAGATCTTCGACGTAAGTTGCTCGAGTATTTTTTAAATCCAACAATCCGGTCTGTTGCAGGGATTCAGTTGCACGTACTGGAAAAACAAGCAAAAGATACGAACCGCAGCATTGCTAAAGCACCGGATCCTTTTGATAGTTGGTTTGAGGTCGATGTGGCCTTGGAACTGCTGCGGAAAAATTACAGTGTTGTCCCGCAGTTCCCTGTGGCCGGAAAGAAAATTGACCTTGTGGTTCAAGGGGGCAAAGCTGCTCTTGCCGTTGAATGTGACGGAGACCACTGGCATGGTCCGGAAAAATATGAGGAAGATATGGGGCGCCAAAGAATTCTAGAGCGCTGCGGATGGGAATTTTTCCGAATCAGAGCGTCTCTTTTTTATTTTGATAAAGAACTTGCTCTAGAACGCTTGTGGCCTCTGTTAGAGGAACGGCAAATTTTCCCTCTGAAAGCTGGTGAAGAGGCAGAGCAATCTGTGGGAAAAAATATGTACTTGGAATCAGGGAGAGCGGAAAAGGAAAAATCTTCCAAACAGAAAAGCTTATATCCTGAAGAGGTGGACTCGTGCATCAGGGCGGTGTCGGTTACACCTGTCACTAAAAGTGAAAATGATCAGCCTGTAGATGAGCAAGGCGCTGTTTTTGAGAAAAAGGGTATTTTAAAGATATCGGACATCAGTAAAGAAGATCTGGAATCATGTATTTTGTATATTGGCAAACTGCGACCCAACAACACGTGTAAACTGGATGACGTTGTGACTCTTGTATTAAAAGAGTTTAGGATCAAAACTTCAGGGGAGCCTAGAAAGAAATTTGACGCACGGGTGAAAAAAATGGTGAGAAATCTTGAAGAAAGGGGCTTGGTAGAAATATACCATGCAAAAAACAAGAGGGTGCGTTTCCTTTATCCTGTATAATTTGTGTTGATTAGATGAGGGTTTTACACCACAGTCTTTACCTGTTTTCCTCATTTTCTCTGTCAATCCTAAAAACAGCGGTATCGCCACAATTTTGTTCTTTTGCATCGCTATTGGTAAGGATAATGCTTTTACTGCACCATATGGCTTTCCCGGAAGATTTTTCTGCCGGGGATATTTATGGTAAAATGAGCAGACGGGGGGTTCACTTTTGCTGTGAAAGCCAGTGAGAGGTGTATAGTGCCCTGTTATACTGATCTGCGTCGTGATTTATGGAGCGTTGTGTTTTGGTGTCCTCCGGAAAAGATCCCTACATACTGATTACAAACCGCCGTTCCTGGGAGCGTTGTCTTAAGGAACTGCAAGAAGCGCCCCGAATCGCCGTTGATCTGGAGGCGAACGGTCTTTATGCCTATCGCGAAAAGATCTGCCTGATCCAGATTTCCACGGACAGAAACCATTTTATCGTGGATCCTCTTGCCGGTTTTTCACTGGAAGGGCTGAAACCGATTTTTGCCGATGAGTCTGTCGAAAAGGTTTTTCATGCAGTAGACTATGATCTTACGCTTCTTCAGGGGCTATACCGGTGGAAAGTCCGTGGTTTATTCGATACGATGCGTGCGGCGGAAATTCTGGGGCACACCAGTATCGGGCTTGCGTCGCTGCTTGGGTCGTTTTATGGTCTTACCCTGAGCAAGAAATACCAGAAAGCCAACTGGGGTCTCCGCCCGCTTTCCCGTGAACATCTCCTTTATGCCTACAATGATACCTGTCATCTGCTTCGGCTTCGCGATGATCTGGCAACGCATCTGGTCAGAGAAAACCTGATGGAAGAGGCGCGCGAGGCTTTTGAGCAGGTTTGTCACATGCCACCTGCCATGCGTGTATTTGACCCGGATCACTTCTGGAAAATACCGGGGGCTCTCCACCTGGACGACCCCCTTCCCGCCGTGCTGAAAGCACTCTTTATCTTTCGTGAATCGGAAGCGCAAAAACAGGATGTGCCCTCCTTTAAAATTATGTCGAACAAAATGCTTGCGGGCATTATCCAGCAGGTGGGCACCTGGCATAAGACGGGTGTTCGTGAACTGGTGCCGGATGCATGCATTCCGCTGAAACTGCTGGAGCGGTACAGAGCCGTTCTGATGAAGACCATCCAGGCGGCGCTGTTACATCTGCCGCCCCCACGCATCTCCTGTCAGAGCATCCACACCAACGGTTTCTGGCAGCGGCTTGAAAAGCTGAAAGAATGGCGCAAGAATGAGGCAGACGGGCAGGGGGTGCAGTCGAACGTGGTTCTTACCCGAGCGGCAATGACCGAAATTGCGGAGCGTAACCCTGGTACACTTCAGGCCTTATCCATGCTAAAATTGTTGGGCCCGGTTTGCTGTCGCAAGTATGGTCCGGATATTCTCGAGGTGCTCAGATCCGCATCGGAAGAGGCACCTTCGAACAAGCAGACGTAAAGGAAGAGTATAGACATGCCCTTTAGAAAGGGAAGCGCTACGAACAGAGGCCGTCTTATCAGCCGAATAGCTCTGGTACAGAAGGTGGAGTGGTCGCTTGTAGCGGTGCGCTATCTTGCGTGTATCGCCTGCGGCGCGTATGCTGTAATGGACAGCGGCCCGGGGATCGTCAGGGCTGTCGCTCTTTTCTGCCTGATTGCCTTGCTGCATAACGGCTTTGTCCACTGGGTGATGTACCGCAAACAGTATAAGCTCTTTACATCGCTGTTGAATTTTTTCATCTATCTGGTTTTCTGCTGCGTGCTCATCGGCATGACAGGCGGTTCCGCCAGTTATTTTGCGCCATTGCTTCTCTTTGTCATAGTGGGCTATCACATTTACAAGCCGCAGTCGGGCAATACGCTATGGGTTACACTGCTGGTCTGTGCGGCCTATTCCTTTACGATTGTGCTGAGCTGGTTTACCACGGGCTTTAACTGGCTGCATCTGCCGGTATATGTGAATCTGGCGTTCATTGCGACCAGTGGCGGTGTTATGGGCGTTCTTTCGCAGCTGCTTTATGTTCTTGAAAAAGAGACGCAGCACCATGCGGCGGCGCTTGAAAGTTCGGAAGAAACGCTGCGTGCCATTCTGAACCATACCGCGCATCCGATAGTGGTTTATGATGACAATGAGCTGATTACGGAAGTCAACGACAGTGCCTGTAATTTTTTGAGCATGTCGCGCCTGAATATGATCGGTATGCGCTTTCAGAGTTTTCTGTTTGATGATGGTTCACTGGGCGAGGCACTTCTGGAACTCAAACAGTCGGGATCCCTTTTTCAGGAAATGCTTATTGTGCCTTCCCACGGTTCGGAGCGTGCGGTTTTAATGCACATTCATTCTTTTCTCGGAGAAAAGAAACGGTTTTTTGTGGCGCTTTTCCATGATATAACCGAGCAGAAAGAGTTGAACGAAACGCACCGCATAGCCAAACAGCGGCTGGAAGAGGCCAACCGTGAACTTCACCGTGCGGCGGAAATACGCGATGCCTTCTATACATCCGTTGCCAACCAGCTGCGCTCCCCTCTTGCCGCCATGCTCGGGTACATAGACATGCTGCTGGAAGAGCACCTCGGCACGATCAATCCCGAACAGCGTGAGGCTTTGTACAGCTGCCGTCGCAGCCTTCACCGCATCTTTGAGCGGCTGGACGAGGCGTTCATAGCATACCCCGCAGAGAAAACAGACGAAGATGCGGAATTATCAGAAGATCTGGGCTCGGGCATCTGACGCCCTGTCATCAGGCACACCGCCCGGCGATCCATTTTATTTGCATTGCGTCATCGCAATCACAACAATATAACCGTGCGCAAACCCATTGGAGACCTTTCTCTTTGCTTTCCAGCTTACTACAGAAATTTTTCGGCACCAGTGCCGACCGCGAAATAAGGAAATTAACGCCCCTTCTTGAGCAGGTGAACGCCCGGGAACGTATTTACAGTGTCATGGACAATGATACACTGCGTGCCCAGACCGGGGTTTTCCGGGAAAAGTTGAGTCAGGGCTGCAGTCTGGACGAACTGCTTCCGGATGCCTTTTCTGCTGCCCGGGAAGCGGCAAAACGTGTTGTGGGGCTGCGCCCCTTTGATGTGCAGGTTCTGGGCGGGATCGTGCTGCATCAGGGCGGCATTGCCGAGATGGTTACCGGCGAGGGCAAGACACTCGTTGCCATTCTTCCCTGCTATTTGAATGCCCTTACCGGCAAGGGTGTGCATATGGTCACGGTCAACGATTATCTGGCGCGCCGTGACGCTGAATGGATGGGTCCGGTGCATCGTTTTCTCGGGCTGACGGTAGGACTGATCCAGCATGACATGGGTACGTATGAGCGTCAGGCAGGGTATCGTGCCGACGTGACCTACGGCACCAATAACGAATACGGCTTTGATTACCTTCGTGATAATGGTTCGCAGTGGAAATCCTATTGTGTTCAACGCGAATTGAACTACGCCATTGTGGACGAGGTGGACTCCATTCTCATCGATGAAGCGCGTACGCCTCTGATCATTTCCGGGAGACCTGAAAAAAGCAGCGACATGTACCTCCGCGTGGATGGTGTTGTGCGGCAGCTTCGCAATGAAATCCATTTCGAAAAAGACGAAAAACAACGGAGCATAATCCTGACGGATGACGGAATGGTTGCCTGTGAGCGACTGCTCGGCATCGATGATCTTTATACGGATGACAACATCGGCTATATGCATCTCATTGAGCAGTCGCTGAAAGCTCATCATTTTTTCAAACGCGATGACGAGTATATGGTGCAGGACGATGAAGTGCTGATTGTGGATGAGTTCACCGGTCGTGCCATGGAAGGACGCCGCTATTCCGACGGTCTGCATCAGGCGATTGAGGCAAAAGAGGGCGTGCCGCTCCGCTTTGAATCGCAGACTATTGCCTCCATTACCTATCAGAATTACTTTCGGCTTTATTCGAAGCTGGCAGGCATGACCGGAACCGCCCTGACTGAGGCACTTGAGTTTGAAAAAACCTACGGGCTTCGGGTGACTCAGATTCCGACCAATCTGCCCCTGATCCGGGAAGACCTCTCTGACCTGATTTTCGCTTCCGAAGAGGGAAAATTCCGCTATGTGATCAAAGAGATCTCCCGTATCTTCGACACAGGGCGTCCCATTCTTGTCGGCACGGTATCCATCGAAAAATCAGAGTTGGTGGCAAAGATGCTGACCGAGGCAGGCTTTGATGATTTTCAGGTGCTCAATGCAAAGCATCATGAACGGGAAGCGGCAATTGTTGCCAACGCCGGCAAGAAAAACGCCATCACCATTGCCACCAACATGGCAGGGCGCGGCACGGATATCAAACTTGAAGAGGGTGTCCGCGAGCTGGGCGGGCTGTATATCATCGGTACGGAACGGCACGAATCACGCCGGATCGACAACCAGCTCCGGGGTCGCTGCGGAAGGCAGGGGGATCCGGGAACCAGCCGTTTTTATGTGAGCCTGGAGGATGAAGTGGCACGTCTTTTCGGCGGTGCCACGGCAAAGCGCTTCATGGGAAAAAAGGGCGGTGCGGAAATGGATGAAACACCGCTTAATATGCGCATCCTCTCCAGATCCATTGAGTCGGCGCAGCGCAAAGTGGAAGAATACAACTTCGAGATGCGCAAAGTTCTTCTGGACTATGACCAGGTCATGGACAAACAGCGCAAATACATTTACGGACTGCGCAATGAGGTGCTGGACGGGAAGGACGTAACCGCCCACCTGCATCGCATGTTTGAAAATATTGTTGCGGATATGCTGGATCTCTATGCGCCTGAAAGCAAATTGCCTGAAGACTGGGATATGGAAGGGCTGGAATCGGCACTGCACACGCTGACAGGCAAAACCTTTGATCTGGTAGGCGATCCCAGTGAATCTCTGCAGGATCTTGTGTTTCGTCAGCTCCTTGAAGAGTACAGGCATCGGGAGCAATTGCTGGCGGAGGACATCGAAGAGCAGTTCAGGGAGCGGGGAGACGATGCGCTTTCTGTCATCAGCCCTGCCAAGCTGGCGCGCAAACATTTTCATGATCTGGAGCTCGCCGAACTGCTCCGCGCCATTGATGACAAATGGATCAACCATCTTTATGAGATGGATTACCTGCGCGATTCGGTGCGTCTCCGCGCCTTCGGTCAGAAAGATCCTCTGCTGGAATACAAGGAAGAGGGTTTTGAACTGTTTGAAAACCTGATTCAATCCATCGAGGAGACGGTCACCCAGAATCTTTTCAGAATCACCGACCCGTCCCGGCGTAAACGGGTGCAGCCCGGCCAGTCCCGGCGCAGTGTCTCCGGGCAGAGTGAGGCAAAAGCGCGGGAATATCAGTACAGTGGCGCCGACAAAGAATCAGGGCGCAGTTTTTCCGATGTTGCCGCCCCGACGGTGCGTCGGGGGGAATCAAAGCCTGAGGCGCAGGCCCCTGTCCGTGTTCAGGATAAAACCAAACCCAATGACCCGTGTCCTTGCGGTAGCGGAAAGAAGTTCAAGAAGTGTTGCGGACGCCAAAACGTCTGATTCCGGCTGCGCTCATCCTTTTCTGGCTGATCATGGCAGGACTGCTTGTGTACAGGGAGGCCGTTGTGCCCCGCCTGTACCATGGCGGCACGTGGAAGCGGGCTGCTATGCCGGAGGATATCTGGCTCGGTCTTTTTTTCGGGGAAGATCAGCTTGCCGGTTCTGTTCACCTGCAGACAGCACCTTCCGACAGAAACGACGAAGAGGGCACTTCACTCAAGGCGTCGGTTTATCTTGATCTGCCGCTCTTCGGGAAAAAGACCCATTTTGCCCTTACGGGTACAGCCTGGCAGTCTGCCCTGTATGGACTTCGTGAATTTGATTTCGCGCTTCGAGCTGAAGAGCACGATATGCGCCTTACGGGTACGGTAGACGCAGGTCAAATAAATGCGGTCATGCATACAGCCGGTGAGGAGGTGCCGTTTACGCTGCCCGTGGGGAGCAAACTGCTTCTGTCCGGCGGGTTGGGGTTGTCTGCCGTCACGCTGCCGCACATGCAGCCGGGAGAAGTCGTGTATCTGGATGCTTTTGACCCGGCGACCATGTCTCTTGGAAAAGCCCGGCTTGAAGCCCTCCGGCATGAAGTGCTGCAGGTGGCAGGGGAGGCTGTGGAAACCACACTTATAGAAACCAGCATTGGCGGAATTGTAACGCGCGCATGGGTTTCCAAAGACGAGGAAATAGTCCGCGCTGAAACGCCCTTGGGGCTGATTATTAAAAAGATATCGCCGGAAGATGTTTTAAAGGCGGAAGAGCGTGAAGATTCCGGTGTTGCCCGTGAAGCACTTACTGTCCGGGCAAAGGGGCTTCCCGTCGCAAAGGATATGAACCGTCTGGTTCTCCGTATTTCGGGGCTGAATGAAACACTGAATCTGCCTGAAGACAGCCGTCAGCATCGTGAGGGCGATCTGTGGGTCTTTGAACGACAGGAACCCGGAAAGGCAGCGGCGACGGAACCTTTCTCCGCATCGGATGCGGATGAATATCTTGCTCCCGATATTTTTATTCAGTCCAGCCATCCCCGGATCCAGGAAATGGCGGCATCCATTGCCGGCGAAACAGAAGACCCCTGGATCGCTGCTGTTCAGCTCCATGACTGGGTCTATGAGCATGTGAAGAAAGTGCATGTGCTTTCCGTTCCCAGCGCGCTGGAAGTGCTTGAACGGCTTGAAGGCGACTGCAATGAACACGCTGTGCTTTATGTGGCGTTTGCCCGTGCGTTGAAAATTCCGTCGCGAGTCGCCATCGGTCTTGTCTGGAGCGATGAGCTCAATGCTTTCGGATATCATGCCTGGCCGGAAGTGTACACGGGGCGCTGGATTGCTCTTGATCCCACTTTCGGAGAGCGTTATGCCTCCCCTACTCACATAAAACTGTTTACCGGGAGCATAGACCAATGGGCGCGGCTTATGGCATTTGTCGGAAAGATAGAGATTGAAGTTGTCTCCGTGAGCTGAAGCAGTGCTGTTGCCGGAAGAAAAATCTTTTCAGGACAGAACAAAGGAAACAAAAAGATGACAGATAGCATCCGCTGGGGTATTCTCGGCACAGGCACCATTGCCCGGAAATTCGCCGAAGGTCTGCGCTTCGCCAAAGGGGCGGAACTGCGTGCTGTAGGGTCGCGCTCGATGGAGACGGCGGTGCAGTTCGCCGACCAATATCAGGTGCCTAACCGTCACGCCTGTTACGAGTCCCTTGCAGCGGATCCGGAAGTCGATGTGGTGTATATAGCCACGCCGCATCCCATGCACAAAAACAATTCCATGCTCTGCCTGAACGCGGGCAAGGCTGTTCTTTGCGAAAAGCCTTTCACGGTTAACCGGGAGGAAGCGGAAGCGCTGGCAGACTGTGCGCGCGAAACGGGGTGCTTTCTCATGGAGGCCATGTGGACCCGCTTTATTCCGGTCATTTGTGAAGTGCGTCGGCTGCTTCGGGAAGGCGTGCTCGGACAGGTGCGGCTTATCCGGGGTGATTTCGGTTTTTGTGGTGATTATGAAGAAGACAAAAGTGCATTTCTTCCCGAGCTCGCAGGCGGTGCGCTTCTTGATGTGGGTATTTATCCGTTGTCTTTGGCTTCCATGGTTTTCGGGGCCTATCCGGCAAAAGTACTTTCAGCGGCAACTTTCGGCAAATACGGGACAGATGAATTGAATGCAGTTACGCTTGTTTATCCCGACGGTGGTCTTGCCCTTGTTTCCAGTGCCATTCGATTGGAGACGCCGCAGGATGCGGTTATTACCGGCGACAAAGGATCCATCCATATTCATGCACCTTTCTGGTGCGCCGAAAAAATAACGGTAAGCGTTGGCGGCAGCGCTCCGGAAGTGATTGAAATGCCGCTGTACGGAAACGGATATAATTACGAGGCGGAAGCGGTGATGGAGGCAATGCGTGAAGGCAGACTGGAGTCGCCGGTTATGCCGCTGGACGAGTCAATTGCGCTGGTTGCGCTGATGGATGAAATTCGCGCGCAATGGAAGCTCCGCTATCCGGTGGAAAACACGTGAGACCGTGGTTTTGGGAAGAATACTTTCTCTGCTGGGTCATCCGGCAAAAAAGGTCTGATATTTCATATGAAATACAGTATAATAAGCATGCCGTATTAAATAGAGTGAGAGAGTAAAGCCATGGCGTACAAGATTCGTAAGGAACGTCTTCCGGATATGCTGCTTGCGGAGGGGCTTGTCAACAAGGCACAGCTGTCGGAGTGTGTGGAGATTCACCGTAACACCGGGCAGAGTCTGCCTTCACTGCTTGTGGGCATGGGCTATCTTGACGAAGAGGATCTGGCGGGAACCTTATCGGACAACCTCGGCATTCCTCATATCCGCGTAGCCAGCTGCAACGTCTCCAAAGAGGTGCTGAAGGAAGTGCCTGAATCTCTTGCGCGGCAGTATCAGATGCTGCCTGTGTCCATAACCGGGGGCGTTCTTACCCTTGCCATGGCGGATCCGCTCAATATCATGGCAATCGATGATTTGCGCATGGTGACCAAGTACGACATTGAGCCGGTAGTGGGTATTATGTCGGAACTGCGCGCTGCCATCGATCGCTTCTACGGCGGTTCTTCAGAAGATCAGCTGCTCAGCACGATCATGGGCAAGAATGCAGAGCGTTTTGAAGAAATTATGCCGGTTCAGGATGATGAGCCCCGCGAAAATCTGTCTGCAATTACCAAGGGCGCGGAAATCGAGCCCGTTCGCGAGCTGGTCCGTCTGATTCTGAAAAGCGGGCTTGATCAGGGCGCCAGCGATATTCATATTGAACCCTTTGAAAAGCTTGTGCGTGTCCGCTACCGCATAGACGGACAGCTCGAAGAAGCAACCATCAAGCCGCCGAAGAACATGCAGCCCAATCTTATCGCACGGCTCAAGATTTTGTCGGGCTGTCGTATTGATGAACACCGTCTGCCTCAGGACGGCAGGGCCCGCATGTTCTACAATGACCGTGAAATCGACTTCCGTGTTGCCTTCCTCCCCTGTAAATACGGGGAAAAGGTGGTGCTGCGTATTCTGGATCAGGGCAGCCTCACGCTGGACCTTGATTCGTTAGGTTTTGAACCGCAGCCCATGGAAGCTTTCAAGCAGGCACTGGACATGCCCCATGGCATGATCCTGCTGACGGGACCTACAGGAAGCGGAAAAACAACGACGCTTTACAGCGCGCTTCACCGCCTGAATACCATGGAAACCAATATCGTCACTGTGGAAGACCCGATTGAATATGAACTTTTCGGGGTGAATCAGGTGCAGGTGCGCCAGCGGATCGGATTTACCTTTGCGGAGGCGCTCCGTCAGATTCTGCGTCAGGACCCGGATGTGGTTATGGTGGGTGAGATTCGAGACGGTGAAACTGCGGACGTGGCAGTAAAGGCTGCCCTGACGGGTCACCTTGTTCTGAGTACGCTGCACACCAACGATGCTTCCGGTGTGTTCCCGCGTCTGATTGATATGGACGTGGAGCCTTTCCTCGTGCAGTCGTCTGTAGCGCTGGCAGCGGCGCAGCGTCTGCTGAAACGGCTCTGCAACGAGTGCAAGCAGCCGGTCGACATTCCGGAGGAAGTGCTGCAACGCGTCCAGTACACGCCTTTTTCCTATATTGAAAAGCCGCAGTTCTACAATGCGACGGGCTGCTCAAAATGTAAGGAGACGGGGTACAAAGGGCGTGTTGCTGTGGTGGAAGTGATGCTGAACTGGCCGGAACTGCAGCCGCTGGTGCTTGGCCGCGCATCGGGGCACGAAATCAAGGAACAGGCGATTGCCTGCGGCATGAAAACACTGCGTCAGAATTCGTTGTCAAAAGCTGCTCAGGGAGTTACAACGATACAACAGGTTCTGGAGCACACGATTGCCGACTGATGGAAAGCGGGGTTATACGGACGGTCAGGTTGTATGCCGGCGGTTTGTGCGTAAAAACTACTTTTCTGTCATCACGGCTTTATGGCTGTGCGCTGATTTAACATAAAAAAACGGAAGGACTAATCATGGCTGCACCTCATATTCGGGAACTGCTTGTCAAAATGGTGGAAGAAGAGGCAAGCGACCTGCATATCGTTGTCGGAGCACCGCCCATGGTGCGCATTAACGGAAGTGTCGAACCGCTGAAAGGGTATGCGCGGCTGAACGCTCATGACACTCAGGAACTGGTATACAGCGTCATGAATGAGGAGCAGATAGCCGAATTTGAATCAGAAAAGGAATGTGACCTTTCTTTCGGCGTGGAAGGATTGAGCCGCTTTCGTCTCAATGTTTATTTGGACAGGGGTTCCGTTGTCGGTGCTTTTCGCTCCATTCCCTATACAATACTTTCTTTTGAAGAGCTGGGACTTCCCCGGGTTATTGCTGAATTTGCCCATAAACCGGTAGGTCTGGTGCTTGTTTGCGGTCCCACCGGCAGCGGCAAGTCAACGACCCTCGCCACCATTATCAATAAGATCAACACAGAGCGCAAGACGCATATCATCACGGTGGAAGATCCTATTGAATACCTGCATCGGCATCGCATGTCCATCATTAACCAGCGCGAAGTGCATTCGGACACCAAGTCCTTCAATGCGGCGCTGAAACGTATTCTCCGGCAGGACCCCGATGTTATCCTTATCGGCGAGATGCGCGATCCTGAAACGATCCAGGCCGCCCTGACCGTTGCGGAAACCGGCCATCTGGCCTTTGCTACACTGCATACCAACGATGCCCTGCAAACGATCAACCGTATTGTCGACATGTTCCCGTCGGCACAGCAGTCCCAGATTCGCACCCAGTTGTCTTTTGTGCTGGAAGGGGTAGTTGTCCAGCAGCTGATCCCCCGCGCCGACGGTCTCGGTCGGGTTATCGCCCTGGAAGTCATGCTGCCCAATCCCGCCATACGTTCTCTGATCCGCTCGGAAAAACTGGAGCAGATTCCGTCAATGATTGAAATAGGCAAGGCGGAAGGAATGATGACAATGAATCAGTCGCTGTACCGCCTGCTGCGGCGCGGGATAATCACTATGGACATGGCATTTAAGCGCAGCTTTGATCCGGAAGGGCTTCAGAATCTGATCAATAAGGGGCTGTAGCATCGGCTTTGGCGTATGCCGGGCTTATTGGAGCCTCAGAACTTCTATCCGGGCAGAGTTGCCATGGGAGCTGAAAAAGTGCGAAGAGGAGTCGTGCGCCTGCTGAGCGCTGTCATCAGCAGACTGAAGCCGGAATATGAGGGCGGTTCTTTCTGGCTTCTGACGAGCGGTGTGCTCCGCATCGTGATTTTGCTGCTGGCGAGTCTGGGCACACAGCGCGTTTTTCAGCCTGACATTGCCCTGTGGCTTTTGACGGGGCTTTTTATTGCCGCCATGGCATGCGGCATCTGGTTTCTGATCGTTGTGCGTTTTCAGGGTAAGGTAAGCCCCGCACTGGTCTGGACTCAGGTGCTTCTGGACTTCACTATTGTTGCCGCCACGCTCAGTTATACAGGAGGACACGGAAGTTATTTCAGTTTTCTTTTTGTGGTGATCATTCTTGAAGCGGGAATGCTCATGGGTTTTTTCCACGGCTTTGTTTTTGCATTCCTTTCCATGACCTATATTCTGACGCTTCAGCCGCCCGATCCTTTTAAAGCGGTATTTGCCCTGCCCTATTGGTACTCCCTGTTGCTTCAGGGCACCGCTCTTTTTATTACGGCGCTTATCAGCGGACAATGGAATGAGCGGATTAATCGCCTGAAGCGGTTTCAGCGCGAGATACTGGACAATATGGTGAGCGGCTTTCTTTTCTGTGATCTTGACGGCAAAATCAGCATCGCCAACAAAGCGGCATGCGCCATTCTGGATATAGATGAGGCTTCTCTGGTCGGTCAAAATGCCACCAGAACACCGCTGTGCGGAGCGGGCAAAGAGTATCCCGTTGTCACGGCGCTGCAGACCGGCAGTGATTATATAAACTATGAATATTCAGTGGAGACAAAAGGCGGGAGAACCAAAGTTCTCGAACTGACCACGCATAAAATGCTGGGTCGTACCGGTCGTATGCAGGCGCTTATTGTAACCTTTAAAGATATAACGGAAATGGCGGAAATGCGGCAGATGCTGCGGCGCAATGACAGACTGGCAGCGGTCGGTGAATCGGCGACGGAACTGACCCACGAAATCCGCAATCCCCTCGCATCACTGCAAAGTGCCGTGGAAGAACTGCAGCGGAATCTGGCATCGCCGGATATGGCACAGCGGCTCGCCGCCATTGCACTGCGCGAATCGAGACACCTCAACGGCATTGTTACCAGTTTTCTGGACTTTGCCAGAAATCCCGAGATAAACCGGGAAGCTATGGAACTGGGTTCTTTTCTTGACAGTCTCGGCACGGCATACAGCGAAATGCATCCCGACATTGAATTTTCTGTTATCCGGGGTGATACGCAGTGTTTTATTGCGGCAGACCCTGTTCAAATGCGACAGCTCTGTGATAACATTCTGATGAACAGCGTGGAAGCTATGGACGGTCGGGGTATGATCAGAGTGGAATTGACAGAGAAAGACCGTTTTGCCGAAATTGCTTTTCACGATACGGGCCCCGGTATTTCACCTGCCAGTATTCCACGTCTCTTTGACCCTTTTTATACCGAGAAAAAACATGGTGTCGGAATGGGGCTTGCTGTATGCCTGCGTATTGTCACTGCTCATGACGGAAGTATTCAGGCTGTGCCCCATGCGGACGGCGGGGCAACAATCATTGTCCGCCTTCCAAAACGCTCTGACTGAAAAGATAAGGATCATCAGCAAAGATTATGACTAAAAAGCATAAAGTTCTGGTTGTGGACGATGAGACCAGTATCTGCGAGGTGCTGGAGATTGTCCTGAGCAATGCAGGCTATACAGTCAGGACGGCTCTTTCTGTGGAGGCGGCAATCGACCTGCTTGCTTCTGAAAACGTGGATGTTGTCCTGACGGATTTGTATATGGACACAGACCGCAATGCCGGACTGCGCCTGCTGGAACATCTTAAAAGCTACCTGCCTAAGACCCCGGCTATCATGATGACGGCGCACGGCAGTATTGATACAGCCATTGAGGCCATGCGACTGGGTGCTGTGGACTATGTGCAGAAGCCTTTTAAAAGCAATGAAGAAATGCTGCTGCGCATTGAGCGGGCGCTGGAAAAGCGGTGGCTCATTCGGGAGAACGAGGCGTTCCGTACAGAACAGGCAAAACGGGGCAGCCTGGATACCATGGTGGGTGACAGTCCGGTTTTTGTGCAGGTGCGCGAGTTGATCAGCCGCGTGGCGGCACTGCCCAGTACGGTGGCGATTCAGGGAGAAAGCGGTGTCGGTAAAGAACTCGTTGCCAGAGCGCTCCACTCGCTGAGTCCCCGCGCCAGCAAGCCTTTTGTTGCCATCAATTGCGGTGGTATTCCGGAAATGCTTTTGGAAAGCGAACTCTTCGGCTACAAAAAAGGCGCTTTTACCGGTGCTGTACAGGACAAAGAAGGGCTTTTTGTCATTGCCAGCGGTGGCACCATTTTTCTGGACGAAATCGGCGAGATGCCGCTCCGGCTGCAGGTAAAGCTGCTGCGGGTGCTGGACGACAATACGGTGACTCCTGTAGGAGGCATCACATCCACCACAGTGGATGTCCGTGTGCTGTCCGCCACCAACCGCGATCTGGGTGACATGGTGGCGAAGGGAGAATTCCGAAACGATCTGTATTACAGGCTGAACGTGATTCCTATCCGGGTGCCGTCTCTTCGGGAACGAAAAGAAGATATACCGCTGCTGGTTCGCCATCTGGTTAAAAAACATAGTGAAAGTATGCATCTGCCCGCCAAAAAAGTGAGCAGGGAAGCAGAAGAAGCACTGCTGCGCTATAGTTGGCCGGGCAATATCCGGGAGCTGAGCAATGTGCTCGAGCGGGCGCTCGGTCTGAGCGAAGAGGATATGCTGAACCTGATGGATCTTCCCGAATATATTCGCAAGGAGACATTGTCTCAGGACGCGCCTTCTTTCGAAATACCGGCGGAGGGATTTCTTCTTGAAGATGAAATAGCGAAGATAGAAAAAGAATTTCTGTGTAAGGCGCTTGAAATGAGCCGCAATTCCCCGCAGAAAACGGCACAGCTGCTGGGCCTCAATATCCGTGCACTGCGCTACCGTCTTGATAAATACGGGCTGTCCACGGAGCAGTAGACAAATTGTGCCAGAAGAAAAGAGCTGTTCCCCGCCCCGGTGTCGGCTAGCTTGGTGAAGCGACCGGGTAAAGGGCTGCACCCGGAATTTTTCACCTAAAATCAGAAAAAGAATGCTTTTCTTTACGTACGCCCCGGGGCAGGGAAGCACTGAGTGGCTTTTCATGTTTCCTTTTTTGAATGCTCAAATAGAAAACGGGTACAATGACCCCACTTATTCAGGGAGAATCCACCATGATGCGTTCCATAGTGATCAATAGTTGTCTGATTCTTGCAGTGGTGTTGACAGGGCTGGGCTGTGCCCGGGCCGCCCGGGACACCTCCGGTTTTGCCCTTCGCGAGGAAACCACTGTCGCAAGCGGCTATGAAAACACCTGGCAGACGGTGAAACATGTACTGCGCGAGCAGGGCTACGAAGTGTACACCATGGATAAACGGGGCTATTTTGTTGCCTACACACCGCTCAAGCGCATTTTGTGGATGCAGCCCAAGCGTACAAAATTTACGGTGGAACTGGCGCGCCTGTCAGACAATGAGACAGTAATCGCCGTGGAGAGTATCCGGCAAATTTACGGCGTGACACTGCTTACCCACCCCAACTGGCATGATCGCAAGCAGAACGATCCGGCGCCGGGAGCGGCACTGCTGGAAGGCATCCGCACCAAACTGGCGGAGGGCGGTGCGCCTGCGGAGTCCTTTGCCGATGAAGTTGACGCCGCAGCCGCAAAAGAAGAGGTTCTTCCCGTGGAAGAACCTGCTGTGATCGAAGCAGAAGATCTGACTGACCCGGCCACTCCGTAAGAAAGCAGCGGAAGCGGGTTTCATTGTGCCTGTTTCACTGCTGCGTGCGCTGCTTTTCAGCACTGTCTTTCTTTGCAAAAATCCGATAGAAGCAGTAGGCGTTCAGCGCCACAATAGCCAGCCATATGAATCCCATATAAAGCCATGACAGGGGGGTCATACCCTTTCTCCTTCTGTGTCTGCTTCTTCGAAGAACTTGGGATGAGTTTTCCAGGCACGCCGTACGCCCCAGATCAAAAATCCCGCCATGCCCATCATCATCAGCCGTGCAAGCCACAGATAGGGCCTGGATGCCGGATCCACACCGGTCATAAAGACACGGTCGAAGAGACTGTCATAGACCCACCACCCGAGCAATGCCAGCATGAAGGTCGGTGTGACATATTTAATGATATAAAAGAAGATGCGCGGCACCTGGAGCTCCGCACCGTAGTGCAGTTCCTTCCAGCCCCGTGCCGCCCCGAAAACCCAGCTGAAAAGCACTGTTTCAATAGTGGCGAAAAGTACCAGACAGAATTCGCCCATCCAGTAATCCAGCTCGTCCACAACGCCGTGATGCATAAAAATAATTGCGGGCTGCATGAGGATAAAAACAACAATGCCCATGATATTCACTGCCCGTTTCCGGTTGGCGCGCAGTTCGTCCTCCAGAAAAAGCAGCAGGGGCGTGAACATTGCCATGGATGAGGTGAGCCCTGCCAGAAAAAGCAGAAAGAACCAGAGTGTTCCGAAAAACTGTCCGCCGGGCATTTGCTGAAAAATAACAGGCAGCGCAAAAAAGCCAAGGGAGAAGGTGCCGCCTTCGGCGATTTCCCGGGTTTGTGCGGCTCCAAAGAAAAGCACGGCGGCAGGGATGGCTATGGTACCACCCAGAATTACCTCGGCGAACTCGTTCATGGCACTGGCCGACAGACCGTTCAGAGTGACATCGTCACTTTTATTCAGGTAGCTGGCATAGGTGTGGATCATGCCCAGACCTACACTCAGCGTGAAGAAAATCTGACCTGCCGCGGCAATCCATACATCCGATTTCAGCAATACCCGCCAGTCGGTGACATGCCAGATCTGGGCAAGCCCGTCGCTTATGGTACGTCCGTCCTGCGGTGGCAGCGTCAGCACACGCACGGCAAGAACAATGCCCAGCAGCATCAGAAGAGGCACACAATACCGTGCCACCACTTCGATACCCCGCGAGATGCCCCGGCTGAATACAACAATATTGACAGCAAAGGCTATAAGAAAAAAGAAATAGGACTGGGGGTTGAAACTGAAGAAGCTGTCGCTGATGCCCAGATAGGAAGTGAACACTTTTCCCATGGATTCGTAGGAATTCTGACCCCAGTATGCCCCTGTTGCCGTCTGCCACGCATACCCCAGAGACCAGGATTCGATATAGATGTAGTACACGCCTACCATGGCAGGCAGCAGGATGCCGAAAATGCCGAGATATTTGGACAGGGGGTGCGCCCACATGCGGTGGAACATCCCCGGCGTGCTGCCATGGTTGTAACGGCCGCCAATGCGGCCTATTGTCCATTCCATCCAGAGAAGCGGGATCCCGACCAGCACCAGCACGAGAAAATAGGGAATCATGAAGGCGCCGCCGAAGGGAGCCGCCTTGCCCGGGAACCGCAGGAAGTTTCCCAGCCCCACTGCGTTTCCAGCCATCGCCATGATCAAGCCAAAACGGGTTGCCCACCCGTCATGGTTGCGTTTTTGCATCATCCGTCTCCAGCATATTTTCGCATATATCTGTTGTGCATGAACTTTCTACTTGCGACTTCGAATTTTAAAGTATAAACGGCAGGGTAGTCCTGTTCAACTTTATTCCTTTGCGTGCCGCCCCTTCCGAAAGGCCCTTATACCTGTTGAGTCAGGGCTGGTTTTCCGTATTTTTGAATTTGCCTGTACCAAAGATTATAGTGAAGGCATGGTTCAAACGGGTGATTATCGTCATGGCATCTTTTTCTTCCTGCTGTGCGTGTGCTTTGTGTTTCCGGGGCTCACAGGCTGTGGCCGCATGCCGACCGGCGCAAGGGAGGCACTGGAAGATCATCGCACTTCCCGCTCGGCTTTTGTCCTTGCTCTTGCGGGGGATGTGCTGCTTTCACCCAACTGCAGCCGTCGCCCGCTGGCGGAACTGGAATGTGACAACTGCGGCTACGGAGACCTGATGCGCCCGGCACGCTCTTTTTTAAAAGGGGCGGATGCCGCTTTCTGCAACCTGGAGTCCCCTCTTTCTATGCGTGGCACTGCCGTTCCCGGCAAACTCTGGAACTTCCGGGCGGCACCGCATGCCGTAAAGGCATTGACGGAGAGCGGTTTCAACGTGGTCAGTGTTGCCAACAATCATATTCTCGACTACGGCAGCGATGCTTTCGCGGACACTCTGTCTCATCTGGAAAGAGCAGGCATACGGTACACAGGCGTATCTGCTGACGGAGAGCAGCAGAATTCAGTGGTGATTGAGGCGAAAGGGGTACGCATCGCCTTCCTCGCATATGCCAATGTCTACCCGGCAGACTATTACCATGTGCCACTGCGTCCTGTTCGTGCTACCCGTGAGCGGGTCCGCCGGGATATTGCGCAGGCAAAGGAGCAGGCGGATCATGTGATTATCTCAATACACTGGGGGATGGAATATAAAGCTGAACCGGATCCGGAGCAGATATCTCTGGCACATTTTATGATAGACGAGGGTGCATCGGTGGTTGCCGGGCATCATGCTCACGTACTTCAGGACCCGGAATATTATCGGGGCGGTGTGATCTTTTACAGTCTCGGCAATTTTCTTTTTATGCAGGGCCGGCTTCGCACCCCGGAAACACGCGTTTATGCACTCTTTTTGAATAAAGATGCGATTGTAAGGGTCAGTTATATACCTTTTGACCTGAAAGTGAATCCCTGGAGAATGGTTTACACGCCCTTCAGCCGCCGTGCCTGGCGTTTTCCTGAAGCACACTAAAGGGGTCTCCGTTATATAAACGGGGAGGGAATACGTTAAAATGGGAAGATCGAGGAGAGTACGATTCATGGTTAAGTGGCAGATCATCATGGGCATTCTGATAACGTGCGGGTTGGCATCGGCAAACACACTGGATATCACTCCTTTTCTGGGTGAGAACTGGTACGGCCTTTACTTTAACGGGGAAAAAGTCGGATACCTGGTAAAACGCACCTCGCTGAACGACCACAAAGACATTGAAGTGCTGGAAGATGCGCATTTCCGGGTGACCATGTCCGGTGCCCGGCAGGGTATGAGCATCACCACCACGCGCACCTATGCTGCTGCCGGAGATCTGATCAGTATTGATATGGAAATGCAGGATCCCGCTCAGGCTTCGACCTTTCATGCCCGGGTTGATGGTGACTCCATGCGGGTAAAAAGTCTTTTGGGCGGTACAGCCCGGGAAGAGACTTTTCCGCGGCCGCAGGAATCGCTTACAGACGCACTGCGCGATGCAGTCTGGGTGCGCAGCCGGCCGGAGCCGGGCGCCGTTATCAATTTCTCTGTTTTTGAGCCCATGTACCAGAAAGAAGTGATGGGCATGAGCCGGATTACAGGCGTTGAAGAAAGAATACTCAACGGTGTTCCTACCCGCATTTATGAAATTCAGAGTGTCCTCGATCTGATGGATATAGAGTCGACTTCTTATGTTGCTGAAGACGGCACGACAGTGGAAGACGTTGTGTCCGGTGTCTTTACCATGCGGCTGGAACCGGAAGATTCCGCTAAAGACGTGGAATATGCCGTGGATACCATGGTGTCCAATGCCGTGCTTCTGCCTGAGCGCATTGCCGATCCGCGTACCCGGCGCTGGCTGCGGCTCTGGCTCAAAGGGCCTCTGCGTGAAGCGCATCTGTTCAATGACGTACGCCAGCATATGACGCTTCTTGACGACAAAGTTGATTTTTATGCGGAGCGCACGGATCTGTCCACCCTCGTGATTCCGCAGCTTCCTGTTGAAGATCCGGAGTTGCTGCGCCATACGAAACCGTCTGCCTACATCCAGAGCGATGACGCGAAACTGGTTGCCCGGGCGCGGGAAATTGTCGGTGATGAAAAGGACATTCTGAAGGCATCCCAAAAAATATGCTCCTGGGTACATGGCAATATGCGCAGCGTTTATTCCGCCCGCCTGTCCAATGCACTGGATGCGCTGGAAAGCCTGGAGGGAGACTGCACCGAATATACCGTTCTTTTTGTGGGTCTTGCCGCCGCAGCCGGTATCCCGGCGAAAATCTGTGCAGGGCTTATTTATGTGGACAGCGCCAAGTCAGGTTTTTATTTTCATCAGTGGGCGTCTGTGTGGATGGGGGAATGGATTGATGTGGATCCCGCCTTTAACCAGATCCCTGTTGACGTAACGCATATAAAGCTCGCCGAAGGCGATCTGTTCCGGCAGGCAAGAATCCTTCCCCTCATCGGGCGGCTCAGTATCACTGTGAATGAAGAAGCACCCCGCCAGGACGATCTTTCCGAACCCGAAGAGCATGCCGGCGAAGAGCCGCCCCAGGAATAATCAGGTGGCCCGGGCCTGATTGGTGGGGATCCGACAGCTTCTGGAGCATCGCAGCCGTGTCCGAACAAAAACAGATTTCCAACGATGGCAGCGCCGAATCTCCCGGGGCGGTGTCGCCCGTGCCTACGGAAAAAGCACCTGCTCGCAGAAAAAGGAAAGTATTTCTGCTTTTCGTGCTGATTCTGCTGTCTGTGGTGCTTTTTCTCGGACAGACCGGTCTGGTGGAGCGTCAGTGGCTGCCTGCCCTTTCACAATATTTCACGGGATATGCACTTCGTTTTGAACGCATCGGGCTTTATCCGCTGGAGCTGCGCAATCTGGAGCTGCGCCGGAAGGGAGATTATGAAAAAGACCCGCCGCTGCTGTCCGTCTCCTTTCTTAAGATAGACTGGAGCGTCACGTCCCTTTTTTCAGAAAAGCGACTGTTTCGCGAAATCTCGGCACATGGGATCAGGGCGATCATTCGTGATAGCGGCGCACTTGCACTGCCCGGTGACGGCGCCGCCGCCAAAGAAAAAAAAGCGTTTGCGGCGCCCGCTTTTTTGCTTCCCCGGGTGATTCATTTTGAAGACCTTTCTGTGCAGGTACAGAATAAAGATACCCGTGCATCGCTGGAAGGGCTGCGGGGTAGTGCTGTGATCAGGAGTTTTTCAGATCTGACAGCAGCAGCCGGAGGAACGGAAATACGGGCGCGCTGGCTGCCCGGATTGGAAAAGGAAGAGCTGTCGTTTCCGGAAGGAAATATTTCTGTTAAGGCGCATCGGGCAGGCGAAGAAATTCAGGCGGAGGCGCATCTCAGCATACCGGACTTGTTGCAGTTCCGTGCTGAAGCATCGCTGACAGCTGGCGAAGCTCCTGCCTTGCGTCTGAATATTATCGAGTGCAGCGCACAGGGCAGGCTGCCCGGTGAGTTTGTGTCTCCGTTTCTTCCTGTTCCTGTGTTTTTCGAGAGACTCGACGCTGCACCTCTGTCTGTTACTGCCGGGTGGAGCGGTGGTGTTCCGGAAGCACAGCAGTTATCTTTTGATCTGCGCTGTACCGGGCTCACGGTCGGAAGAGCGGAGTCCCGTCTTTATGATGGCGACCTGAGCCTGACTGCCCGGACGGCGGCAGAAGGCGGGGGCGAAACAGACTGGACATTGCAGCTGAACCGGAAACAGCAGATTTCGGGTACTCTCCGGGCGGAGTCCGGCACGGTGCAGCTCAAAGCGGAAGGCGAAGGCTGGGACAGGGAAGGGGTGACGGCATTGCTGCCCGGGGCTTACGCACCTTTTGCATCGTGGATTCCTCCGCTGAAGAAGGCGGATTTTGATCTCGTTGCCCGTATGAATTCCGCCGGAGCGGAATTTGAAGGGAATCTGTCGCCCCGTCTGGATTCAGGTACGGAGCTGTCCGCTCATTTTCAGGGGGCTTATCAGCATGCCGGTTCGGGCGATATGACGATAGAGGCAGTTCTGGGCGACGGATCATTGCAGGGCAGTGCCGGGCTCCATCCCGGGACGGGTATATCGGTGCAGGCGGCGTTAAAGCACTGTTCTCTTGCCGACCTGCTGTCTTTCGTTCCGGCACAGACAGGGGCTGAGGCCTGGTCGGGGACGATGGACGGCAGTCTTGCGTTCAGCAAATCACCGGGGAAAGAGGCCACGGTGAAGACGACGCTCACTGTCGGAAACCTGTTTCATCCGTCCCTTATGCCCGGGACCCTGGAGGATCCTCTTTCTTTTGTTCTGTCGGCAGCGCTCAGCGAAGACCTTGCTTCTTTGCAATCGGCGCAGTGTGATGTGGAAGCAGGGGCGTTCTTTAAGGCAGCCGTGGGCAAGTGCCGGGGCGATCTGAATACGGGCGGCCTGCATTTCTCTTTTCAGGGAGAGGCGGATCTGATGGAGGCAGGCACCCGGGCGGGCTTCAGTGACTTATGGGGGGCAGTGCAGTGGGAAACAACGGTGGCAGTGAAAAACTGGTTGGATATCGTGCTGAATCCCGCCACAATCACTTGTGAATCTCTTGGCTGGGGAGATTATTCATTGCCCTACGGAGAGGTACTGACTGTCACGTGTCCGGCCCGCCTGTCTTTGCAGAACAACCGGGCTGTGCTTGGGCCCGTTCTTATGGAGATAGGCAGTGGTACTTCGATGCGCGCCGAGGAAATCACGCTCCGGAGTGATGCGGTGAAAGGAAAGGGGCTTTTTTCTTTCACCACCGATTTCGCCCCGGTGAAAGCGAAGGGATGGCTTGAAGAGGCGGAAGGCAGGCTGAATGCGGAGCTGCGGGACTTTGAATGGATACCGGAAGGGCTGCAGGGCAACCTTTCTTTTTCACTTACACCTTCCAGTTTTGTGCTGCCTCGGTCTCTTGCCCGGATGAGCGGACTGGCTGTTGACGGACAGGCTCGACTGGGCGCTTCTCCGACGGCAGAAGCTGATATCGTTCTGGAAGAGCTCCTTGCCGGAGGCGTGAAAATCAGTGCAGCGCCTGCCCGTCTGACTTTTCAGGAGGGGAAGGCAAAAGTAGATCCGCTGACTTTGGGCGTTTTTGGCGGCACCCTTAATCTCTCGCTGCAATGGGAGCCCTTTGCTTCAGGCTTTCCATTGACGGTACGCAGCAACATTGACCGCATAGACCTGGGCGTTTTTACCGACGAATTTAAACCCCAGTCCCTCGTGCTGACAGGAATTGTGCGCGGGGAGATGTTCTGTGTGCTCACCCCTTCCCAGCTCCGTGATTTCAGTCTGATGCTGGAATCAACAGAAAACTTCAGCATGAACAGGGATATGGTGGAACAGTTGTTGCTCAACCAGTACATGAATGATGTGACCGGTTCCCGTCAGGTGAGCCGGATGCTGCAATCGGTGCTCGGGAAAAAACCGCAGACCGCCTTTGATCGGGCCCAAATCAAACTGGGGCTTGAAGAGAGCCGCATTGCTGGAACGGCACTGCTGGAGAGCAAGTCGCTGAATCTCACGGTAGATATCAAAGCGGACCCTCCGGCACTGCTGGAAGCGCTTCGCATAAGACAGGAACACACGGATTGAGAATAACAGGGGGGTGAATATTTGTCTTATAATAAACAGGATGCTGATCGGGTGAATAAACATTCGAATTTCGGCGTCCTGTCAACACCTTCAACAGGAGAATGTCGCAATGAGAAAAATAGTGGCTGTTCTGGGAGCAGTGGTTCTTAGTTTCGCACTGGGTTGTGTAATTCGTACTGAGCACAAGATCAATGCTCACATTACACTGGATATCCGCCATATTGCCGATCAGGCGACGGATGTTCTGGACTATGTGGAAGGGAAATCTGATGTGCTGCCGGGCATGGAGCCTGCTCCTGCTCCTGTGTCATCGTGGTACGACAGACTTCCATCGTTCCGCCTTTTTGAGACAGCGTGGGCAGATTCATTGAGTCAGACCGATTCGCCTGTGGTTCGTGAGATCGCAGGAAAAATGCGGGAGCGCAATGCCACCATTGCCGCCCTGAAAAAAGAGGGCTGTCTGGGCGAAAACAACCGGGGATATGTGGAACTTCGTGAGTGCGATGCGGCGAAAAACCCGGAAAAGAAAAACGAAATTCAGAAAACACTGGCAGAGGAAAATAAAGACCGCAAGGCGCTTTATGCGGAGATCGCCCGGCTCAACCGGGAACTTCCCGGCGTGAATGTCACCAAGGTGGAGCGGATTTATGCGCTGGAGCGCATGCGTCGTGCTCAGGCGGGTGAATCGGTTCAGCTTCCACCTGCCGGAGATGATTTCACCGCCATTCAAAGTTCTGAACTCGGGAAGGCACTCGGAGCTGCCTGTCAGCCCGACGCCTGGGTGATCATTCCCTGATCAGGTCTGTTTCACTCAACCAAAATAAACAGCCGCTCTCCTGTACAGACAAGTCAGGAGAGCGGTTCTTTTTGTGCTGCGGCCTGGGCCGGTGCGAAAAAAAAAGAGCGGTGATTCACCGGAGTGAACCACCGCCACAAGAAGGGTCGGGGGAAGAAAAAGGACGAATTACCACGCAGCTGCGATCAGTCCGATCACGTTTGCTGTGTTGGAATTGATGAAACCGGTGCCCTGAGCGTCGTTGCCGATATACCGGATGAATTCGACGTGTCCGTCCATGTACAGAACATTGCATCCGCCCGGTACGTGGTTGAAGTACTGGACTGCAGCACCGGCACCGAACATATCAAACATGACCTGCACGGTGCTCTGTGCCATGGCGCTGGCTGCCGGGTTGTTGATGTCGGTGATCAGGAAACGTTCAATACCTTCACGCAGACGGTACACAGTGCTTCCGTTGCCGTTACCCATGGGAATGGTGCCGCCGGGCGCAAAGACATTTTCGATATCCTTATCCATGGCCTCGCGGCTGCCGCTGAGAAAGCGCATGAGCACTTCATCCACAGCTTTACCGACCTGAATGGGAACGATGGCACTTGTCTGCACAGCCGCCGGATTGGGAAGAATGCCCAGCAGGGTCGTAATATTGGGAGCGGAGTTTGCCAGTGTATCACGCCATTCAGGTTTATTTTCCGCTTTGTCCATAACATAGCCGAAGTAGGCATAGCTTTCATCCATGGACCAGCCATGCTCATCCAGATAATTGACATAGTGAGCGAATACCCAGTCGCCGTTGGAGTCTTTGAGGCTGTCAACGGAGTTATTGCCGTCCGACGGGCAGATCAGAATTGCCGGATCGGTCAGATATTCGGGGTATACGGCTGAGAGCCGGGGGCCGATGGCGATAGCGGCATCATGACCGCCGGTCAGGTCCAGCGGGTTATTGAAGTATGTGGCGGCGATGGGAGGAAACATCTGACCTTTGTCTTCATTGGCATACATTTTGTAAATGAGTCCCCACTGCTTCAGATTGTTCTGACAGGAGGAGCGGCGGGCTGCCTCACGGGCACGGGCGAGTGCAGGCAGGAGGATGGCGGCAAGGATGCCGATGATGGCAATGACCACCAGAAGTTCAATCAGTGTAAAGCCTCTTCTCTTTTTCATGGTGTAATTCCTTTTACTGCGGGTTTTGCGGGGTGTCGTACACCGCCGCCGGGCATAAGGGTATCAGTACACAAGGGACAGTACGCCCTGTGGCGCCGTCCGGGCTGTGCGACAGGACACGTATCATGCCGCCAGCCTGAGCTCTATGGTAAACGATTGGACTGTTAGAAGTCAAACCTTAAAATAGATCTAAGGGGGAAAGTGCTCTTTTTGCAGAGAAGACATCTTATGTCATAATGCCGGGATGAATGTTGATGCATGGCAGTCTAAAGGAGTTATTTCATGAAACATGGTTCTTTCTTTTTGCTTTTTGCTCTGATCCTGAGCGGATGCGCCACTTTCAGGCCCGGTGCTCCGTCCGGTATGACCGATGTAATTGCCCATCGTGGTGCGAGCCATGATGCCCCTGAAAATACATTGCCCGCCTTTGAACTTGCTATTGAGCAGGGGGCTGACTGGTTTGAGCTTGATTGCCGTCTGTCGCAGGATGGAGCGGTTGTGGTGTTCCACGACGATAATCTGGAACGCATCACAGGACTCGCTGACCGTGTGGACGCCCTGGATTTTGCATCTCTGCGCACACTGGATGCCGGCGCCTGGAAAGGGCCGTCTTATGCGGGTGCTCAGATTCCCACACTGGCGGAGTCGCTGGATCTTGCGAAGGGGCGTATCGGCGTTTATGTGGAAATCAAAAATGCGGCAAATGACGGCGCCCTGCTGGAACAGATTCTTGCCATGTCCGAGGGTGTGCCTGTCATGACAGATGCCCATGCCCGGAAAATTCTTGCTGCCATAGAAGAAAGCGGCACAAAAAATCTGGAACTGACCCGCAAGACCCTTGCACTGATTCGGGAACGGCACATGGAAAAAGAAATAGTGATTCAATCCTTTTCGCCTGTGATCTGTGCTGTTGCCCGGATTGAAGCGCCTGAAATGCGTGTGGAGTTTCTGGCAGGTGCGGAGCCCGACAAACACGAGGACTGGGCGCGCATTGAGCGATGGGCCTTTCTGCTGGATCTTCACGGTGTGAATATCAGCTACGGCAGCCTCACCTCCGGCAGGGTTGCAGTGGTGCGTGAATCCGGCAAGACGATGGCGGTGTGGACAGTGGATGACCTCGAACAGATGCGCCATTGTACGTCACTGGGTGTGGATGCGATTATTACCAATGTGCCTTCCCGTTGTCTGAAACTGCTGGGCCGAGCATCGTCAGCGCAGCGAAAATAAAGGCGTATGCGGCAGTGCCTGCTCCGGAATAAGTGGCAGCATTGCGCTGTTTATCGGACAACAGGCTGTTCAACTGTCTTCATGCAGTTCTGTTGTGCTATACTTTCTCACCTTCTCCGTACTGCATTGAGCAGAACAGAAGTTCTTTTTCCGCAGGATCTGTAAAGGCAATCATTATGCAACATGTATCACCGGCAGCGGGCTTTGTGAAAAGCGGATTCTTTTCCGTCTTTTCAGGCTATGCCTGTGCCTGTGCATACAGCAGGGAGGTACCTGCGCCCGGCGTTAACGCAGCCAGACTGCGTGTTTCCCGTCCGGGCCGACAGCTGCTCTGATTCCGGACAGGCGGAAGACGGCGGCAATCGAGTCAGGGCAATGTTGTATCAGGCGCCGGCAGAGATATTTCTGCGGGTCCATGACAGACAGGCGGATCGGAAGCTGCATCCCATTCTTCCCCTTGCCGGAATCGCGCAATGCACCCGAATTTGTTGTGTTTTGCTTTCTGCAATGGTTTCCAATTTACAAAAAAGGTAGAAGAATAATGAAGGATACAATCTATATTTTTGATACAACGCTTCGTGATGGAGAACAGTCCCCCGGTGCGAGTATGGATGAAAACGCCAAGGTTCAGATGGCGCTTCAGCTCGACCGACTGGGCGTGGATGTGATTGAGGCAGGCTTTCCCATCGCTTCCAAACAGGAGTTTGAAGGGGTGATCCGGGTTGCCAAAGCAGTCCGCAATGCCCGGGTTGCCGGCCTTGCCCGTGCGTTGAGCAAAGACATTGAACGCGCTGCTGCTGCGCTGAATTATGCCCAAAAGCCCGTATTGCACACCTTTCTCGCCACCTCCGATATCCACATGGAATATAAGCTGAAAATGTCCCGTGCCCAGGTAATCGATACGGTGGGAACAGCGGTTACGCTGGCAAAATCCCTGCTGCCCCGGGTCGAATTTTCTGCCGAAGATGCGACCCGCTCCGACCGTGATTTTCTGGCGGAAGTGGTTGAAACGGCAATCGCCGCCGGTGCCGATGTGATCAATCTTCCCGACACCGTCGGATACACGACCCCGGACGAGATCCGCGAGATGTTCCGGTATGTGATTGACAAAGCCAAAGGCTCGGAAAAAGTCATCTTTTCCACTCATAACCATAATGATCTGGGGCTTGCCGTTGCCAATGCTCTGGCAGCACTGCAGGGCGGTGCCCGTCAGGTCGAATGTACGGTAAACGGTATCGGTGAGCGGGCGGGCAACACTTCTCTGGAAGAGGTGGTTATGGCGATCCATACCCGCGCCGACGAGTTCCCCTATCATTGTGGCGTGGAAACAAAAGAAATTGTACCTTCCAGCAATCTGCTGAGCATGATCACCGGTCTGGTCGTTCCCTTCAATAAACCTATTGTGGGACGCAATGCCTTCGCACACGAATCCGGTATTCATCAGCATGGCATGCTCGCCAACAGCAAGACCTATGAAATTATGACGCCTGCTTCGGTGGGTCATAAGCGTACGGATCTGGTGCTCGGCAAACATTCGGGCCGTGCCGGTCTGGCAAAGCGCAGTGCCGAACTCGGCTTTAATCTGAATGAAGAGGAAGTCGGAAAGCTGTACGAGCGTTTTATTGTTTTAGCCGACAAGAAAAAAGAAGTCTATTCCGATGACCTGCGCATGCTGATCGTTGCCATGTATTCCAATGCATTTGAAGTGTATCAGTTGGAGAAACTGCGGACTTTCGGGGAAGACCCCACCGTTGCCATGGTCAAGCTGAAACATGGTGATGAAGTGATTACGGAAACGGCGCTTGGTGACGGGCCCGTGGATGCCGCCTGTGTTGCCATCGAAAAAATAGTGGGGCATACAGGAAAACTGGAACAGTTCAATCTGCGCGCCGCTACGCCGGGCAAAGATGCTTTCGGTGAAGCCCATGTGACTGTACGCTTTGATGATAAAGTCTACAGGGGGAACGGCGCCAGTACAGACATTGTAGAAGCCGCCATTCATGCCTATCTGAATGCTATGAACAAACATATAGCATATCTGCAGAGCCGTGAAATTAATGGTGATTCCTGACCTTTGCGTTTGTGCGGACAGCCGGTAAGATAGGGACTCGGAAAAGGGATTTCTCTTTTCCGAGTCTTTCCATGAAAGATGTCTTGCGTAATCTGCCCGCTTTTCTCTGTGTTGCATGAAAGGCTTTGCGGTATAATGTTAACCGTGGGTAAGCGCATTCCGTTCTTTGAACGTATGCGAGTGACTCATCTCCCGGTCTGATTATTCTTCATTTTCGCCTTTGGGCGAGGGAAGAGGTCGGGCGGTTTTTTGCTTTCGTAATTAAAGGATGCACATGGTACGCAGTTTAGTCATACGGCAGGCTTTCCGGGTCTTGGATATCACCCTTACCCTGGCGGTAATCGCTGTGGTAGTGGTTGTTCTCCGCATGTTTCTGACACCGCTGTTGCCACTGGAGCCAGGTGTTGCCGTGGAAGATGCGGGCTCCGTGGAGCTGGCGACTGTATTGAAGACTGTTGGGGATCGCCGCTCTTATGACAGCCTGGTTAAAGGCGGTCTCTTCGGCAATGCCAGCGACTGGGATCCTGCGGCTGCCCCTCCGGTCGAAGAGCCTCCTGCCGTTGAGGAAAGTGCCGCAATAGAGGAAAGTGAACTCGGGCTCGCCCTGCGGGGCACCATTGCTCTTGAGTCGGGCAAGGAGTTTGCCGCTGCTCTTATTGAGAACACTGAAAAAAGAGAAAAACCTCATCCCTACAAAATAGATCAGGAAGTGCTGGAGGGCATCGTCCTAGTTGACATTGCCCAGCGGGAGGTTATTCTGCTGAACAAACGGCAGGAACCTTACCGAAAAGAACGGTTGAGTATGCAGGGCGGCGAACTGCAGCTGACCGGGGGTACAGGCGCACGCCCCAGAGGTGCGGCGGTGGTCTCCGCTTCAGGAGAAGCGGTTTATGATCAGGGAAGTTCGAGAGGGAATCAGGCGCGCGGGCAGGGCAGCACGGGTGCTTCTTCCTCTTCTTCTGTGCAGCGCATGGCTGTCAAGCGTGACGAAATTATCCGTGAGGCGATACAGAATTATTCTTCGCTGGCAACGATCACTCCGGAAGTCAAAACTGACCCGAGCGGCAAGGTGCTGGGCCTTACAGCGGAAAATATTGAGGCTCAGCCACTGGCAAAAAAACTGGGTTTTCGTGACGGTGATGTGCTGCAGTCTGTGAATAACGAAGAAATTACCAGCCGCGAGCAGCTTTATGATTTATTTCAACGCTATCAGACCGCCACTTCTTTCCGTGTCGGCATTTTAAGGGACGGCAGGCCGATGGTACTCAATTTTCAGGTAGACTGATGCTGCCGGGTTTTACAGTGCTGCGACGCTTCTTTTCCCTTATCGCTGCTCACAGAAAAATCGATCCCGGTCTGGTTGATAAAATGGGCATCCCGGGTAGGGCATGCGTTATAATGCATGTGAGTTTTGACAACGGTGTTCAGGAGCACTTTTGCTGCAGGATTTCTTTTTAATCCCTTGCTGAATAAAAATACTGTGGAAGGGACGCTTGTGTATATACATTGTTCTGGTTTCCGCTGCTTTGCGGCAGTTCTTCTTTTATTAGCTGGTGCCGGTCTTGCTTATGCCCAGTATCCTGACGAGTACGGTGAGGCTCCGCTTGTAGAGCCGCCGGACGGTTACGATGCGAACGGTGCCGTGCCGGACGCGCCTTATACCGCAGCGCCGCCAGGCGCCGAGTATGTGGACGAGTCCGGCCTGGAAACCTTCAATCCGGGCATGCGAAATGCCCAGCAGCCGCCTGCTGTGCAGCCTCATTCTTCCCGCCCGCTGTCGCAGGGCGCAACGCCGCCGCCGCCACCGCCCATCCGTGATCGTGTTCGCCCCAACAGGAGCGGATCTGCGGCACCGGTCGCTTCCCGTGCACCCTTGAACAGTACCACGGTCAGTGCTCAGGGGAACGGGAGCGGCAATGGCAATGGCCAGGGTAATCCCATGGCATCAGAAGAAAAGACAGGCGAAACGCCGTCTGATCCGGTCAGCTTTGATTTTCAGGATGCGCCGCTGCTGGATGTGATAGCCGCCATCTCCAAACTGACCGGGCGCAATTTTGATCTTGATGCCAATCTTTCATCCCTCACAGTTTCCATCATCACTCATGATAAAATTCCGCCCGAAATGGCGTATGAAGTGCTCGAATCCATTCTGACGACCCGCGGTTATTCCATGGTAGAAAGTCTGGACGGGCACCTGATCAAGATTATCCCCACTGCTGATGCGCCCACTTCAGATAAAACACCGCTCGTTCTGGAAAAAGGGGCTGAAATCAAGGGCTACGACGGCTTCTCCACCCACATTGTCACCGTGGAAAACGGCAACGCCGAGGAGATCCAGCGGGTACTGCAGCTGCTGGGTTCCAAAAATGCGCGCATCGACGTATATGCGCCCACCAATACGCTCATTATTACGGATACAGCGGACGGTCTTCGCCGCATGCTGGCTTTCCTCGAGCAGGCGGATGTGCCCGGCTTTGATACTACCATGGAGATTTTTACGCTCGAGTATACCCGTGCCGAAGTGATCTCCGGTCAGATCAATCAGGTGCTGCTGGGTGATACCGGCCAGCCGCAGCGCGGCAACATGCCTCCGCAGCCCGTTCCGCCGACACCGGTACGGCCCATGCGTGCTCCCCATCCGGCAGCGGTGCAGCAGCCGGGTTCGCAGGTGATCGGTTCCCGGGAAGAAGTGCTGCGCATGGTCAGTGATGAGCGTCTGAACTCCTTGATTGTTGTGGCGACGGCATCGATGATGGAACGGGTGCGCGATCTGGTAAAACGCCTTGACACGCCGACGCCCTATGAAGCCAACAACATGCATATTTATCAGCTTGTCAATGCCGATGCCGAGGCAATTGAAACAGCCATTCAGCCTCTTATCGGTACAGCACCGCGTAAGCAGGCAACCGCAGGCGGTGCAGCAGGCGGTGCGGCAGGCATGCCCTCGGTCGGCGGCGGAGGCGGCGGTGCCGTCGGAACGCCTGAGGTGCAGCCTTTCGAGCAGAAGGTGCAGATTACCCGCTATGACAGAACAAATTCGCTGCTGATTGTCGCTTCCCCGCAGGATTACAAACTGCTTGAAGCGTTTATAGCCCGGCTGGATGTGCCGCAGCGTCAGGTGTGCGTGGATGCGGTCATCATGGAAGTGAAGATGACCAATGACTTCGGGCTTTCTGTCGATGCTGCCGCTATTACCGGCAATGACGGGTTTGCCATGACCAGCACGGACAACCTGAACGGCTTGCTGAAGACCGTGCATGTGGCGGAAGAAATTGTGGGCGGGCCCCGTGCCGCCTTACGCGGAGCCGCCCTCGGGCTGGGCAGCGAGCAGCGCAGCGGTCTGACCTTGGGTGTTTATGATGATCTGAGCTTCACTTATCGTGGTCAGAAAATCAAGATTCCTTTTGTGCCGCTCCTCTTTCAGGCTGTTGAAAAAATCACCGATACAGAGGTGCTTTCACAGCCCAGTCTGGTGACCATGGACAACGAGGAATCAAGTATTATCGTCGGTCAGGAAGTGCCTTTTATTACCAGCACCAGCTCCTCCCGTCGCACGGATGGTTCTGTGGATTCAGGTATGTACGGCGGATACACCCGGGTCGAACGCCAGGACGTGGGTGTGAAGCTGAAAGTGACACCGCAGATTTCCGAAGGAGACAATGTCATGGTTGATGTTGAGATTGAAATCTCAGACACCAACGCGACTCCTGTCGGAACAGTTGATATCGTCGGGCCGACAACCAATAAATCACAGGTCACCAACAAGACCATAGTCAAGGACGGGTCGACAGCGGTAATTGCAGGGCTTATACGTGACACAGCGGTGAAAAAGCATCAGCCCAAGGCGCCCATTCTTGCGGATGTGCCTGTTTTCGGATGGCTTTTCCGCTCCAAATCCACCTCGCGGCAGAAGCAGAACATGGTAGTGCTTGTAACGCCTCATATCATCAAGGAAAGCATGGATCTGGAAAGAATCAGCCATAGCAAAATTGATGAATACTACGATTCGACTGTGGAGCAGATTGTGCAGGCCGGTTTCTTTGACAAGATTTTGAAAAAAAGGAGCCTTTCCAACGATGACAGTCCTACGCTGAAGCGTGCTGAAACCATGAGTGGCAGGCGCAGCTCCAAAAATTTTAAGCGCGGCGACATTGAAAGATGAGTATGCAGGCTGCCACGGGATTAAAACTGGGTGAAATACTGGCGGAACAGGGCTGGGTACATGCCGATCAGGTGAAGGAAGCACTGGAGCTGCAGAAGCTGCGCCCCCGTCGGGTAGGGGAACTTTTACTGGATCTGGGTTATATCGAGGAAGAAAATCTCCTTCGCGCTCTGGGGCTCCAGTTCGGCCTGGATTATGAACCGTCAGTGCGAAAGCAGGTCGAGTCGTCGCTGACCACGAAGGTACCCATCAGCTTTATCCGTGAATACCACATGGTACCCTATAAACGCAGCAATGACGGGTATCTGGTTGCAATCAACGATCCGATCAATCTGCTCCCTCTGGATGATCTCCGCCTGCTGCTGGACGGCGCTGTCATTCCTGTGCTCTGCAGCAAGGAAGATATTCAGTTCATCATCGACACGTATTTTGAGCAGCAGAGCGAAAACGCCGGAGAGCTCATCGACAATATCACGCTGAGCGGGGAGGAAGAGGGCAAGGTTCACTCGCTGGATCACAGCGAATCCGAGCGGGATCTTCTTGATCTTGCCAATGAAGCCCCGATCATCAAACTGATCAATCTGGTGATTTCCGGTGCCGTGAAAGAACGGGCTTCGGATATCCATCTGGAGCCTTTTGAACATTCGGTGCGGGTTCGTTACCGTATCGACGGGGTGCTCTACGAGAAATTTACAGTGCCCCGGGCACAGCAGGCGGCGCTGGTGTCCCGCGTGAAAATTATGGCGAACCTGAATATAGCCGAGCATCGCCTGCCTCAGGACGGCCGTATCAAAATACGGCTGAGCGGAAAAGAAATCGATATTCGTGTATCTATTATCCCTATTGCCCATGGCGAGCGGGTGGTCATGCGTATTCTGGAGAAGGGCAGTTTTCTTTTCAGCCTGACCCAGCTGGGCATGGACAGTCGTGATCATAAAATTATGGATCGGCTGATCACCAGTTCTCACGGGATCATTCTCGTGACAGGACCCACGGGCTCGGGAAAATCGACGACCCTCTATGCCGCCCTGCAGCAGGTGAACTCGCCGGATAAAAATATCATTACCGTGGAAGATCCCATTGAATACCTCATCCCGGGGATCAGCCAGATTCAGGTCAGGCCCAAAATCGGACTGACTTTTGCCGCCGGTTTGCGCAGTATTTTGCGGCAGGACCCGGATATTATTCTGGTCGGCGAGATCCGTGACATGGAAACGGCGGAAATGGCGGTGCAGGCTTCTCTTACGGGGCATCTGGTTTTTGCCACCCTGCATACCAATGACAGTTCAGGTGCCATTACCCGCCTGATCAATATGGGCATAGAGCCCTTTCTCGTTACGTCTTCCACCATTGCAATTCAGGCGCAGCGCCTGGTGCGCCGGGTCTGCCCTTCCTGCAAGGAAAACTTCATGCCCGATCTGGACTCGCTGCATGAACTGGGTATTTCACCCGATGATCCGCGCTGTAAAGAACTGAAACGGGGGGTCGGCTGCGACAAATGCAGCAACCGGGGCTATCTGGGCAGAAGCGGCATTTTTGAGCTCCTCGCCATGTCCAACAGGATTCAGGAAATGGTGCTGCAGGGTGCGGACTCCAATGCGGTGAAGCGGGAAGCGCGTTTGGAAGGTATGCGCACACTCCGTGAGGACGGTGCGCAGAAAGTACTGCGCGGCGAGACAACGGTAGAAGAGATCCTGCGGGTTACCCGCGATGAAACGCTTGAATCCGCATAGGTATTTTTATGGCACTTTATCAGTATAAAGCGATTATTAAAAGTACCGGCAAGACGACACGCGGTGTAATCGATGCCGACGGTATTGTGCAGGCACGCCGCAAGCTGCGGGAGCAGAATCTGTACCCCACCGAAGTAACGGAAGATACTTCCGGAGGCAAGGGCGCCGGTATCAGCGGACGCGTTTCCAATAGGGGCAGGGTCTCGGGGCGGGATATTGCGCTGATGACCCGTCAGTTGGCGGTGCTGCTCCGGGCGGGCATGTCGCTGCTGGAAGCGCTGAATGCGCTGATCGATCAGACAAGTCGCATGCGACTTCGGGCGGCGATTTATGAGATTCGGGACAAGGTGAACAGCGGGCAGCGTCTGGGCGATGCGCTTGCTGACCATCCGCGTATTTTTTCGGATCTGTATGTGAATATGGTGCGTGCCGGAGAAATCAGCGGCACCCTGGAGCAGGTACTTCTACGGCTGGCAGATATTCTGGAGCGCCAGCATAAGCTTCGTTCACAGATCATTTCCACCCTGGCATACCCCGGATTCATGGGATTTTTTTCAGTGGGGATTGTTGTCTTTCTGGTGATGGTGATCGTTCCACGAATAACACGTATGTTTGAGCGTCAGGAAACGGAACTGCCCGCCCTTACGCAAGGGCTTATTGCTTTCAGTGAGTTTACAAGTCACTACTGGTGGCTGATTCTGCTGGCGCTTGGCGCCGGCTTCACCCTGTTCCGTATCTGGCTTTCCAGACCCGAGGGCCGCCGGAAATGGGACCGGCTGAAGTTGAAATTTCCGCTGTACGGACAGCTTCATTTGAAACTGGTTTGCGCCCGATTCACGCGCACCATGGGTACCATGCTTCAAAGCGGACTTATGATGCTTCCGGCACTGGACGTGGTGAATGCCATTCTGGGCAATACCTATATTCAGGAACGCATGGATGATGTGAAAGTAGGTGTGCGTCGCGGACGTGATCTGGCTGCGCCGCTGAAAGAATCCGCGCTGTTTCCGCCCATGATGATTCATATGATTGAACTGGGTCAGCGAAGCGGCGAGATGGAAAATATGCTGATACAGGTGGCGGATACTTTTGATGAGGATGTGCGCCTTACCATTGATGCGCTGGTGGCGCTGATCGAGCCCATCATTATCATTTTCATGGGGCTTGTTGTGGCGGTGCTGGTACTCGCCATTCTGCTTCCTATTTTCCAGATGAGCACAAGCATTGGTTCCAGTTAAGCCAAACAGTCCGGCATCTCGTTTTTTCTGGAGAACCGACTTTCAGTCAGGGCACAGCCCGGGAGATATTATGATGAAAAAAAACCAGGAGACAACACGAAAGCAGCGGCAGTATCAGGGCGGTTTCACTCTGATTGAACTGATGGTGGTTGTGGCAATTATTGCGATCCTTGCCACGACAGCGGGTATTTACCTCTTTGGTGCGCTGGACGATGCGGATCAGGCAAAGGCACAATCGGAAATCAAAGCGCTTAAAGCGGCGGTCACTGCCTATATGCTGAAAAACAACCGGCGCCTGCCGGAATCGCTTGAACAGGTCGCCGAGTTTATGGATCCGCCCAAAGTTCCGCAGGATCCCTGGGGCAACCCTTATATCTATACCAAAGACGGCGCACGGAAATATACAATCGTATCCTACGGCGCTGACGGAACACCCGGCGGAACCGGGGTGAACGAAGACATCTCCAGCGACAAGTTCTGATGCTTCTTTCTGCTGACTGGTTTTTAGCGGATTTGATGCCGGAAAGAAGTGTGTTTCCGGAGCGCATCGCTGTTGCCTCTTTTTCCGGCAGCATATCCGCGAAAAACGGTGCCGGCGGAAAAAACGGTTTTACACTCATAGAACTCTGTGTCATCATTCTGATTATCGGTACCGTTGCAGCGCTGGCACTGCCCCAATTTATGCCCCTTCTGCTTTTTTCCGAAGTGGACGGAGAAGCGCGTCAGCTGGCGCAGTACGGCACCGCCATTGTTGCTGAAGCCGCTCTTTTCGGAAATGACATGACCGTTTATATCGATCTCGGCGGGCAGGTCTATTACACGATGCAGACCATTTATCCGGATGCCGCCGACGAATCAGGCGAAGCCGTCGATTACCTTTCCATGTTCAATGATTTCCGAAAGTCGGGCCAGCATTCCAGTGCCGAGTTGAAAGAGATGCTCAACGGCGCCACCCAGGGTAACCTCAGGCTTGCCGGCAGCCTTCCGGCGGACTTCGACACTACGAAAGCCAATGAACAGATGGCGAAGGAATTTGATCAGCGTCATAACCAACTGATTTACAAGCGTGCGCTCAATGTAAAGCAGAACGAGAGTTTCCTCAGTGAAATCGGGCCGCTTTTTGACAAAGAGTTCAAACTATCCTGGAGCGAACCCTATGAAGAGGAACTATCCCTGCCTCTTCTGGCACGGCACAACATGCCTCCGGCTGTCCGGATCACCTCTGTTGCAGTTGGTGCAAAACAATATTCGAGCGGCCTGGTTGCCGTGAATGTGACCCCTCTGGGGCTGCAATATCCTGTCTCTTTTCAGGTGTGTAACGATTCCGGGCTTTGCTATACAGTGGACTGGAATGCTGTTACCGGGCTGGGTCAGGCACGGGAGGCGGGCGCTTCATGAAGCAGACACCTTTTCTCCCCTCTCGTGGTGCAGCAGGCTTCACTCTGGTGGAAGTCCTCGTGGCGCTGGCGGTGCTGGGTGGTGCTCTGTTTGTGCTGATTAACGCCCACTATACAGCCCTGCACCTGCATTTGATGACACAGGAGTCTGTGGATGAGCGCATGCTTCTCGAGAGTACTGTTGCCCGTGCTGAAATGGGCGTATGCCAGGATGAGCTGAGCGGCAGCGGTGATTTCGGCCCGCGCTATCCCGGTTTTTCCTGGAGTTACGAGGCGGCGCCGACCGGAGACACGGAGCATCCGCTTCTGGCGGATACCCGTTTTTTTCGCGTGACGGTGACCCTTACCCGTCCCGATGCTGAGGCAAAAACACTTGAGTTTCTGACCTTCGTCAATGAAGAGACGAAAAGCGTCCGGGTGGGTGCGCCATGATCAGCGTGTCCGGTAAGAAGGCGGGTTTCACGCTGCTGGAGCTGCTCATCGCTGTCACGGTGCTTGTAGTGATTGTTGGGCTGGTCTACGGGAGTTTCTCCTCCGTTTCTCTTACCATGACTTTAGCGCGTGCGGATGCGGAACGTCTGCGGTTCCGGCAGATTCTCTGGCGCAGCTTCTCCGGCAATCTGCAGAGCATTTACGCCGATGCGGCTTGCCTTCAGGAGGAGCTGCAGTTTCTGGGGGAAAATAAAGATGGCGGCTTCGGGCCCGCTGACCAGCTGCGTTTTGTCAGTGCGTTGCCGATGCCCGGAGCGACAGCACTGCCGGGCATTCTGCGGGTGGTCTCTTACACTGTAACCAGCCGGGCTGAAACAGACAGCGCCATTGCGGCGGCGCTGCCGGTGACCGGCTCCGGCAGCGACACTATTTTGTTGATTCGTGAGGAGCCCTACCAGCTGCAGTCGCAGGGTTTTTACAATGATGCCCGCAGTGCTTCGGGCGAAGTCTTTGAGCAGGCGGTGCCCATTGCATCCATGAATATCCAGTACTTTGATCCCTCCAAAAAAGAATGGCAGGATCAGTGGAATTCTCTTGAAGAGCGGCGTATTCCTGGCGGTATCTGGATCAGAATTAATTTTGCGCGTACTGAAGAAGACCGGCAGGCGGACTATGCTGCCGGCATCGATCTGAATGAGCATCCGGATTTTGAGTTTATGTTGTCTTTTCCAATGGGGCGCAATGTGGAATATCCTTTCCCGGATTTTAATCACCTGCGCTATTTTTCAGACGAAGTGCTTTGATGTGAATACAGCGACACCACCTATGAATCAGTCTCGAACAGCGCAAAGCGGTGTTGCGCTTTTGCTTGCACTGGTTTTCATTGCGCTGATGTCGGCGCTGGTTTTTGCTTTTCTTTTTGAAATGCAGGTGGATGCCTCCTTTGCGCAGAATCAGGGAGCGGACTTTGAAGCCCTTCTCGCGGCACGGTCTGCTGTTGTGCAGGGAATTCAGATTCTTGCCGAGCAGTATGCCGATGTGCAGGACACGGGCATGCCGCCGGCAGACAGCGAAGTGGACGGGTCACAGTGGGCTCTGGGTGTGCCTTTTGAGCCTTTGAACGATGCAACCATGCATGCCTCCATTGATGATGAGTATGGTAAGATTAACCTGAATGCGCTGATTCTTTATGATAACGGCGCACCGGAACCCAACGAACCGCTGATTCAGGCTTTGCGTGATTTTTTTGCCGAACGCAGCGACAGTGCTTATGATCCCGTAGATGCCATTCTCGACTGGATCGATTATGAGGACGGCGATGCGGCGGAACCTGACGGCGCTGAGTCGGATTATTATCTCAGTCTGGAAACGCCGTATCCCTGTAAAAACGGGCCCATGGATTCCATTGAAGAACTGCTGCTGATCAAAGGCATTACACCGGAACTCTATTTCGGCAATGCAGAAGAAAAATCCGGCTCGCTTCCGCAGGAACCGCTCTCCGAATATCTGACAGTGCACGGTGACTGGCAGGGGCGGGTGAACGTCAACACAGCCCGGGAAGAAGTGATTACGGCTGTGATTGCGGGGTATACAGGGACGGCTGACCCCGCACTGGGTCAGCAGATTTATCAGGAAGCGCGGGTGGCGCCCATGGAAAATGCGAGTCAGCTGCGCCCGTACATCCCGATGGCGGACGGCGGTCAGCGGAAGGGTCGGGTGCCGGACAGAAATACAGGCGAAGCACCTGAAGGTGTCGCAACGGATCAGGAATTCCGTCGTGCGCAGCGCCTGCAGGCGAATGACTCGGTTGATGAAATGTTCAGATACAACAGCAGTGTTTTCCGTATCCGGGGTGACGGCAAAGTGGATGATGTGCTGGTTCGGGTGGAGGCTTTCGTATTCCGGGAGCCCTATGATCCGCGTGAAATTGAAGAACCTCTCTCTTCTCTCGGTCTGCAGTATCAGCAGGAATTTACTGACGCTCCCCGGCAGCTCTTCCGTATTTTAGATTGGAAAGTAGTACAATAAAAGAAAGAAACCGAGAACTTCTCCGGAGCGGCAGAAAGGGCTGTCGGTTCGGGAAACACCGGTGCTCAACAGGATATACACATGAAGGTAACGGCAAAAATCGGCGCCATTGAATTCGTGGGAAATGAGGTTCGGGTCGCCATGGTCAAGACGGGGCGGTCATTGCCGCAGGTGCTGGATCTGCAAACGCGCACGGCGGTGTATGAAGCGCCTGAAGACAGAGTGCCCGCTTTTGCCCGGGCGCTGAATGATGCGCTGGATGCGCTTCGATCCAACCCGGCGACCTATGTGCTCTGTGTTCCCTGCAATATGACGGTTGTTCGTGCACTGGATATTCCGTTTAAGGGGCTTGCACGTGTGAGCAAAGCCGTGCCTTTTGAAATTGAGCCGCACCTCGCTTTTCCTCTGGAAGAGTTGCTGCTGGATTTTAATGTGATCCGGGAAAGCGGAAGCACCACGGAGGTGCTTGCGGTAGGTGCCCGGAAAAACCATCTGGAAGAACAGCTGGCGATTCTTCAGCTGGCGGGCGTTGAGGCGGAGCTCGCCGGAGTGGACGTAGCCGGCCTGACTTCGCTGTGGCTGGCGACGCAGAAAAATGTGAAGGGGCTCAGGGCGGTGCTGCATGTGCGTGACGACAGCTCCATGCTTGCCATTACGCATAACAGGGCGCTTGCTTATTTCCGGCATCTCTATTTTGGTGTGGATGCACTGCAAACTGACCCCCGCAGGGCTGCCCGTGAAATACAGAATACGCTGCGCGCTTTCATGGCAAAATGGCGCAGCGATATGGAGTTTTCAAGCCTTGCCGTCACCGGCTGTTCACTGACAGTTGATGAGACCGAAGTATTTGAAGAAATTCTGAGTATGCCCGTAACCACAACCGTTCTGATGGACGCACTGAAGAAAAGCCGATCCTGCACAGTGGACCGCTCCGCCAATTTCTGGGAGGCTGCCATTGGTGTCGGGTTCAGTGCCGGCGGTGGCGGACTGGGATTCAACCTGATGAAAGAGGCACAGCAGGCACAGGGTGCTATACGTGCCGTTGTGGCGCATCTGATGTTTACCGCATGTCTGGCACTGCTGTTTCTGCTTGGCTGCGCCTGGTACTATCACGAGGGCAGGCTGCGCAACGAAACACTGATCGAGCAGGCACATGATGAATTGAATTTTCTTGAAGGCGAGATAGAAAAAATGGCAGCTGAAGGGCTGGGTGCAGACGTTAAAGTCAGTGTTTTCAGTGATCCGACACTGCTGGATCTGCTGAAAGAGCTGACTGAAAAGCTCCCGCGCGGAAGTTTTCATATCAGTGAAATTAAAGTAAATCCTCCGGACGCCCGGGGCGGCTGGATCAATATTGCCGGGTCGGCGAACAGTGCCGCCGAGTTTAACACCGCTTTCGAGCGTCTGAAAGAATCAAGCATGTTCCGCTTTACTGAGGATACGAACATCCGGTTGCAGGGAGAAAAGACAACATTCCGTCTCCGTGCTTTCCGTCCTGAGGACGAAATAGATGAATTATAAATTGGATCTTCGTGAAAAAATTGGACTGTCGCTGGGAATTCTGGCGTGTATGCTCACATTTGTTCTGGCTGTATACGTTCCGTCGGGCCCAAGAAAATGGTATGCCCAATCCCAGCGTGAACTCGCTTCGTTGAAAGAGCAGCTGGAATTACAGCAGCTGTTTTATCTTGATGAGGCGGAACGGCTGAATAAGCAGAAAGTTCTGATGGAAATCCTGGCAAATCGGGAGCCCGCTTTTTCACTTTTTACTTATGTCGACAATCTGCTGACCTCGACCGGTCTGAGAGCGAGTGCGCAGCTGGAAGAATACAAGCCCCGTGATGCATCGCCCAGGCAGCCCATGGTGCAGCTGCGCCTGCAGGGAGTCGCTTTCGAGCAATTGGTTGACTTCCTGCACCAAATTTATTCGGGCAACCGCCTTATCGCCCTGTATAAACTGGACTTTCTGCGGCCATCGCCTACGGAAAAAGGGCTGGACTGCGATATCACCCTGGTGACTTTGGTGCAGCAATAACACAAGTCAGCCACAAAGGGTTGTACTGAAACAACTCTTCCAGCAGAAAACCACTATTTCTTGTACGCCCTTGTTTTTTCAGGGCGATTTTGCTATACTTTCAGATATGAAGATGGATAAATAACATCTGTACGGATTATAAACGAAGGAAGTATTGTTTGAAGGCTTATATCCCTGCGCACATATTTATATGACATGAAAGGAGGGATGAGCAGGAGAAAGGCGATTTACGTCTGGTCACCTGTGCGCGGCAGCGATAAATATTTATAGCAGTTGACTGAAGTGCGTTTTTGCAGCGGGAAGGATGCTGCAAAGCGCGCAGGCTTAGCTCCACAACATTAAGTACAAGGAGATCTGAATATGTCTTTTAGGACTTTGCTTATTGCCGCTCTGATCGTGAGTCTGGGCGGAGTTGCTTTTGCGGAACTGCAGAACGTTGAAATCGGCGGCAGCATCCGTATTCGCGGTAACTATTTTAACCTTGACAGCATTGATCGCGCCAGTTTTATTGAACAGCGCACCCGTCTGAATGTCCGTGCTGATTTTACGCAGGAAGTCAGTGCTTTTATCGAACTGGACAGCTATGATTACTGGGGCGAAGATTTCCGTTCCTGGTACCTTTGCGGTAATGATTTCCGCGGTGGCTGTGATGTAGGTCTGTATCAGGCATACATTGAAGCACGGAATCTTTGGGGCACACCCCTGAGCCTTCGTGTGGGCCGTCAGGAAATTGCGCTGGGCAATCAGTTCCTGGTGGGCGTCAATGACACTTCCTCCTTCTTCTCCGGTCTGTCTTTTGATGCGGTGCGTCTGACTTTTGCGAATGAGGTCGTTAACATTGATGCTATTGCCGCGAAACTTGCCGAAAACTTCGGTGACTTTGCGGAAGACGATGTTGATTTTTACACGGTTTACGGCAGCTACATCGGCATTGAAGACATTACGCTTGATGCTTACTGGATGTACGTCCGCGACCGTGCCGGTGTGATTACCCGCCTTGCCAATGGTCAGGAAGCGGATATGCACACGGTCGGCCTGCGCGGTGCCGGTGTGATCGGCGGATTCGACTTTGAAGTTGAAGGTGCCTATCAGTTCGGTGATCTGGACGGCGTTCCTTCCGCATGCCCCCTGGGCTTTGGTGAAGCCGACGTTGACTTTGATGCCTTTGCCGTCAATGCAGAAGTAGGTTACACCTTTGATATGTCGCTGCAGCCCCGCCTGTTTGCCCGCTTTGCCTATCTTGGCGGCGGCAAGCCCGACAACAACTGGTGGAGCAATGACCGCAATCTTGCCTTCTCCCGCATGTTCTCCAACGTTCAGTACAGTGAATTTCTGGATGACTGGACGTTTGACAACGGCGCCATGTCCAATGCGCTTGTTTACACACTGGGCGTGCAGGGACAGGTCACCGAGTCTTTCGGTCTGAAGCTGATCGGATCCTACCTGACGGCCAACGAGAAGCAGAGCCGCCGCGCCCGCTCCAAATCTCTGGGTTGGGAAGTGGGTCTTTATGCTGACTACAACTACAGCGAAGACCTGGTATTCCGTGCCGGTTATGCCCACCTCTTCGGTAAAAAAGGTCTTGAACCTGCGACCATCCGCTGGAGCGGACTGGCACCCTGGCAGGGTGATCGTAAAGACGATTACGACTACGCCTTTATCGAAACGGAAATTTGCTTCTGATTTAAATTTCATTCTCTGCTGATTTTCACACCCTCGAAGCACCTGTTGTTTCGAGGGTGTATTTATTGTTTTTTAGCATAATTTGTTCTTGTTTCTGCATCTGTTTTTTTCGGCAAACAAGATCTTGACAATGCCATTTAAAAGTGGTATACTTGTTCTGAACAGTGTTCGGGTTTATTGACACAGTTATAATTTAATCTCGCGTTTGTCACATAACCGGAAAACGGCGTTTCATGCCGTGGGGATTGTATGCCCCTTCCGGAAGTGTGATAGGGATACATACCTACGTAGGAGTCATGCAATGAAACGCAAAGGATTCACACTCATTGAGCTGCTGGTGGTAATTGCCATTATCGGCATTCTTGCGGCAATTCTGCTGCCGGCACTCGCCCGGGCACGCGAAGCGGCACGCCGCTCCAGCTGCCAGAACAATCTGAAGCAGTGGGGACTGGTATTCAAGATGTATGCCAATGAATCCCCCGGGGAAAAATTCCCTACAGTCCAGGCCGGCGGATTTCCGTGGATTGATGACAACGGCAATGTGATTCAAGCCCAACTACTGGTTTTCGACCTGGGCCCCAACACCTTTGCCATCTATCCGGAATATCTGACGGACCCCAACATCATGCTGTGTCCCTCGGATCCGGAACTGGGTCAGCATAAAAAAGACATCATCGACAATACAGGCAATCTGAATCTGTCCGGCGTCAGCGCCCCCAGCAAATATGCCAGTGCCATTGATGCCAGTTACAGCTATCTGGGCTGGTGCTTCGATCACTATGATTATGAAGAGCCCGGTCTGAGCGTTCAGCCGATCCTGCAGATCATGCAGATTGTGGGCGAAGCCAGCAAGATTCCGGCGAATGCCTCCTCCTTCTCCGGTCCCAGCCAGCTCATTGCCGGTGTTGAAGCACTGCTGACCAAACTGATCCCCCTGTATCCCAACCACATCAACGACATTGCTCAGCTTGTTGACAAAGATATCGAACTTGAAGCATCTCATGCCGGTTTGGGCAATGGTCAGGGCAACACCATTTACCGCTTCCGTGAAGGTATCGAGCGCTTCCTGATCACCGACATCAACAACCCGGCGGCCAGTGCACAGGCGCAGAGCGTTCTTCCGGTGATGTTCGACCACGTCGCTGTTGCGCTGAACCTTTTCAACCACGTTCCCGGCGGCTCCAACGTGCTTTACATGGATGGTCACGTTGAATTCCAGCGCTACGAAGAAAAAGGAAAATCCTTTGCCAACCGTCGTGTTGCCGAGACACTGGGTGTGATGGCAGCAGCCCTTTAATCGTAAGACACATTTTTTAACCTGATTTGACTTGTCCGCGCCAGGCTTCGTTCTGGCGCGGCTTTTTTATGCCCTGTTCCCTCCCGAAACCGGTACCTCCTCGCATTAACTTTTTTATTGCCGGTTATGCTAGCCTGATATATATTCAGCTTTGTCCCGTTAAAATTGTGCCACCCGGTTACTTGCTCTGGAAGCACCAGACTCTTGATATCACGTGAAAGGAATCTGTTTATTATGTCTTTTTCGGTCAAATCCTTCTTCCCGTTTGTTTTTCTTTCGATTGTTGGTTTGTGTGCTGCCGGGTTTGCCACTGCTGAAGCGGAATTTTCAGTACCCGAAACTGTGTATCAGGGAGAACTTGCTTCTTTTCCCGGCGCTTTTGCATTCCAGATTCCTGCGCCCGGCATTATCCTGATTAATGATGAACAGCTGCGCCAGCTGGCAGAAGGAGATACACCGGTGGATCTCAGTCTGACCTACACAAAGCGTGTTGAGAGTCTGCGTCAGATTTGTGAGCAGGCACAGGCAGCAGGATACAGGACTTTAATCCTTTCCTTCGATTATTTTTTTACCCAGTACCGGGAAGGCGGACAGACTGCACCCCGCCTGCTGACGCCGGACAGACCGGAATATGTGGAGCTGATTGCCAAGATCAGCCGCTTTGTTCAGAACTACGGTCTGGGTCTTGAACTCAGTCTTCTGTCGCCTCTGGAAATTGGGAACGGGTATCGTGAGCAGACAGGCGAGTCAGGGCGGTGGATGCATTTCAGAAAAGGACTTCGTGACCCTGAATCCGGTGAATACAGTGTGGAGCTCTGGCGGCAGCGGCGGTGGGCAAACAACAAAGGTGTGGTAAACATTGAGGACGCCGGTATCCGTGTTTTTGCTTTCCAGGAGCATACGGTTTCCCAGTCGCCTTACAAGGTCGTTCCTCCAGACAGTATTGTAGATATTTCCGATACCGCATCGGTGCAGGTTTATGAGCACAACATCAACCGTTCGGGCGATTATGAAGCGGTGCGCATCCGGGTTCATGGCAGCGGCGGTGTGCCGGGCAAAAATCGTGTCCTGGTGGTGCAGCACTATACCACCCCGGAAATGGATTACTTCAGCGACAGTGCATCGGTCTATCTGAAAAAGTTGGGCGACTGCTATGCGGATGCAGGCGTGGTGCTGAATGGTCTTTACAGCGATGAAATGCATATTCAGCAGGACTGGAATTATTTCGGACATCATGATCACGGTCAGTTTGCTGTGCGTTATGTGAGCAAGGGGTTTGAAAAGCGCTTTGCCGAACTGTATGGCGAGGAGTATAAAGACTTTGCAAAATATATGATTTATTTTGTGCAGGGTCAGGAGGATGCGGCAAACAATCTGACGGCAACACTGGAGATTCAGCATGTATTTGGTGCGTCTCCTGAAGATATACGGCGCACCGCTCTTTTTCGATCGAATTATTACCGGCTGATTCAGAATGGTGTTGTGGATCTTTTTACCGGAGCGAAAAAACATCTTGAAATGCGGATGGGACATTTGCTTCAGGCGCGTGCCCATGCGACCTGGGCGGAGAGCCCCACTATTGATCATTGGTATGTGGAAGCACGGCCTCATCCTCAGAACCAGTACGAATACACCTCCAATTTCCTCTGGTCCTGCACGGTGCATCAGGCGGCGTCGGCGTGCCATGATTATTTCAAGTGGAATGATTTTCTTACCGGCGGGGGTAATGATCATACGGAAGGCGGATGGCTGGACAGGGACTACTTCGGAGCTGCAGTCGCCTGTTCCACAGGGATTCTCAACCGTGTGCCCTATGCCTATGCCGCTCACTGGGGTATGCCCGGAGCGATCAGCGAACGGCGCATGGCTGTGATCGAGGCGTTCGGCGCTTCCGGCAGACCTATGTACGGAATGGTCCAGGATATGGAGCATCGCGATGTGGATGTGCTGATGCTTTATCCGCTGGATCTTGTTGCCGCCAATGAGCGCTTCGGCAGCTGGATGACTCAGTATGCCTATGCCAACTATGTAACGCAGGAAAAACTGCTGGAGGAAGGGAGGGTGGAGGATGGTGCCATTATTCTGGGCGGCAGAAAATTTACGACACTGGTCACCTTGTTCGAGCCTTTTCCTGACAAGAAACTGCTGCGCTGGATGGAAGAACTGGCATCGGGCGGTGGCACTGTGATCTGGTCGGGGCCGCCTCCTGTAGTCACCAGAGATGGTGCGCCTGCCCGGGATCAGTGGAATGCGCTGACCGGTGCGGGTTACGAGCCTACTGTACAGGAAGGGCTGCTGGCGCCCGGGCGGCAGATCCGTTTTTCCGGTGCGCTGGGGCACTTGCCTGAAATGACTGTTCTGACGGATTTCACTGTTGATCGTATTTATCCTGTGCAGCCTTCAGACGGTACGGAAGTGCTTGCCCGTGAAGGCGGACATATTGTTGGTACACGGCGGCACCTTGGCACAGGATCTGTATCCGTCTTAGCGTTCAGGCCCCGGGATGATCAGTCCCGCAGTCTCGGGTATGAAACGCGCTTCTGGTTTGAAATACTGCATGCACTCGGTGCCTATCCGGCTACGGGCATTTTTGGGGATCAGAACGACAACACCGAATACCTTTCCCGTACAACACCATACATCTGCTGCCGTTTTCCCAATGGTGCGCTGGCTGTGGCGCCTCACCTGCGTGAGCTGGAGGAATGCTGGCCGGGCGGTTTTGCACGCAAGGAGGAAGAGGATCAGAAGCTGATGGAGCGCCTGGCGCTGCCGCCCAATACACTACACCTGGATCATTTTAAAATCGATGGCAGAGAAATTTCTTACGATGGCATGAACGCCATGACGTTCAGAGCAGATGCATCCGGGAAGCTGCTTGCTTTTGCGGGACAGTATACACAGGCAATAACGGTGGACGGCACAACAACACAGTTTGCCGACCAGCCGATGCCTCTCATCGCCTGGGCACCTTTAAGACAGGATCGCAAAGTACCCGGGGGCGCATCGATGCTTCTTTATTATGGTGGTGCGGGTACACTGCGGCTGCCGTGTAGTACCGGTGTTCGCAGTGTGGAAGCCTATGCGGAAGGGGCGACGCCGGCGAGCCGGGGCAGCCGCCTGGATGCCCGTGTTGAGGAAGGGAATATTGTGATTGCCGCTGACGCCGCTCATCAGTACCGCTGGATTTATATCTGCGAAGAAGAATGAGTGCACCACACTGAAAACCGGTACAGGCGCATCCCCTTCTCCTGTGGCGGTGCATCCTTTAAGGTGATGTCCCTTTACTGAAGGGATACAAAAAAACACAAAATACCCGAACCCCGAAAGGGGCCCGGGTATTTATAATTCATAACGTAGAGAAAATACAGATCAGTATTGGGCGACATTCACATCGGCGCCACCGCCGCCTGTCGCACCACCGCCGGCACCGCCCGCAGCACCGCCGGCACCACCGGCGCCGTCAATCGCTGCACTGTCAACAATCGCAATCTGCGGGGCATCGACTGCTTCGACATCCGTGGCAGGTGCATCGGATGCGGCAATGGCAACGCCTACTGCAATACTGGAGAGAACCAGCAGACCGATCACCCAAGTGATAACGCGTTTTTTCATGACAATTCTCCTTTGATTATTATGGCCTCAAAATCACACTTGCAGGTTTGTCTCGAACACCTGACATAACATAACCTGTCGTTATTATACACCACAAGCTACGAAAAGTAAAGCTTTTTTTGGCGCACGGATCAAACATTTGATTTAAACGATTGTTTAGTGTATACTCTCTTCCAGTGAATCCCTCAGCGTGCCAGTGGGGCAGAGGGTCGGCACCAGGAGAAACGACATGGACGAAAATATTCCGGCAACAAAAGGCATACTGTTAGAAACTGCTGGAGAGCTTTTTGCCAATGCCGGGCTCGAGGGCGTGAGCATCCGTAAGATTGCGCAGAAAGCCGGTGCAAATATTGCCGCCATCCATTATCATTTCGGCAGTAAGGATAACCTGTATCTGGAAGTGGTTCGCCATGTCATGCACCGTATTCGCTGCACTCTCGCCGGGCAGTATCTTGCTGACAGGGCGGCATGGCAGGACAATCCGTTAAGCCGTGCCAAAGTGATTTGTGCGCTGGTGGAAGAGCGGATGGTTCAGTTTTTTCCGGATCCTCATCCCGGGTGGTACGGGCGGCTGTTCATGCGTATGCTTCTGAATCCGACGCCTGCTCTGGGAAAATTGGCGGAAGAGATCATTCTGCCCGACTTTGAGCAGCTGACCGAAGTGTTCAGACTCTGCAAGCCCGGCATGTCTCTTTCAGAGGCGCGCTGCTGGACGGATACGCTCCTTGGTCAGCTGGGACACTATGTTTTTTCAGCGCAATTTGTGCAGTACATGCCGAATCAAAACCGTCAGGATGCGGATTTTCAGAATATGATTTCCCGTCATTTGTCCCGCTTGCTTTTAAAGGGTCTTGATTTGCCCCTTCCTGATTTTTTAAAGGATGACACACTCCATGCCAAGTAAAACGATGAAAATTCTTTTATTTCTACTCCTCTGTCTGGTGTCTGCTGGCTGTGCCCGGTTTAATCCTGAGGCGGTGCGGTCGGAGCATGCCCTGTCTTTCAGTGCTGCCCTGGAAGCCCGTACGGAAAGAGTGCTTTCCGAATCCGGCGCACTTAACCTGCACCAGTGTATTGATCTGGCGCTGGAAAACAACCTGAATGTGCAGGCGGCGGATATAGAGGCGCGTATTGCCCGGCTGAACCGGCAGGTTGCCTTCTCGCACTTTCTTCCGTCCATAGAAATGAGCTATACCTCCACGGAACTGAATAAAACGCCTTCCTCATCCATGTTCGGACCTTTTGCTGTTTCCGTGCAGGATCGGATTGTCCGTGAAACGATGGTGAAAGCGCAGATGCCTGTTTTTGCTCCGGCAACCTGGTTTCTTTATGACGCTCATCGCCACGGGGAAGCCATCGGCACGCTTGTTTCAGACTATGCCCGTCAGATGATAGCGCTGCAGGTGACAGGTCTGTATTTCCAGTGTCTCGCCCTGGAAGAGGCAGGTAAAGCACTGGCCTCACAGCATGCATCTGCCAGAGTGCTGTGCGGGGAAGTGGAGGCGTTTTATGGCGCGGGGCTTGTGATGGAGTCCGATGTGCTGCAGGCGCGTACGCTGGTTCTGTCCCGCGGGCGGGATTGCGAAAAGAACATGAGGGAACTTGCCGCGGCACGTTCGGGGCTTCTGGAAGTGATGGGGTTGTCGCCTCTTGCCTCTCTGACACTGGATGCGGAAACGCCTGTTGAGCTTCCTGAGGGAGAAACGGCGGACTGGATTATGCATGCCCTTCTCCATCACCCGCGGCTCGCCATTGCAGACCGTCAGGCAGCAATAGAAGAAGACAAACTGAAAATCGCCATTACCGAATTTCTTCCTGTGCTCGCTCTTTTTTCTGCGCGCAATCACACGACCAACAGTAAAAATACCTATCCCTACATGACCGCTCTGGGATTTACGGGGATGATGACAGTTTTTAACGGTTTTGCCAATATCAACGAATATAAAGCGGCGCGGCTGCACAAAAAGGGCGCCTATCTTGCGCTGGAGCGGGAAAGTCTGTCGTTGATGGCGCAGGTGTATCAGTCCCGCCTGCAAGTTGATAATGCGGAGTCTGATTCTGTGCTTGCAGCTGCAGCCCTCGAAGCGGCGGAGGCGGCATTGCGTGAAGCAGAAGTGCGTTTTCATGAAGGGGTGATAAACACGTCGGATGTAATGGAAGCAAGGTCCCGTCGGGACAGTGCGGCGTCATTTGTGATTGCCGCAGAATATCAGAAACAAGTGACCGCAGCGGTGGCATGCAATGTGATGGGTGCTACTTTCCGCGGTGATAAGGTGTCTTCTCTATGAAATTCGAAAAACTGACCTGTTACGGCAGCACAGCGCTGCTTTTACTCGCACTTCCCTTCGGGGGCTGTTCGTCCAGACCTACAGCAGCGGCTTCAGAAGAAGCTGCTAAGCGTGTGTCTATCCGTACGACGCCCGCAGAAGTGCGGCTCTTTGAAAAAACGATAGCGGCACAAGGCACACTCAATGCCAAAAGAACAGCAATGGTTCCTCCGCTGATTGACGGTACAATCACTTCTTTCTTCGTTGAGGTGGGCGATGCGGTCAAAGCCGGTGAAACAAAACTCTTCCAGATTGACAAGATCAAGGTAGAGCGGGCGCTTGCCGTATCGGAGCAGAACCTTGCATTAGCCCGGTCGGGCCAGAAAGATGCGGAAGCACAGCTGGCGAGTGTTCAGGCACAATATGACAAGGCGCATCTTGATTACGAGCGGTATACCCGTTTGTACGATCAGAAAGCGATTACACCCGATGCCATGGAAAAGGCGGAGTCCGGATTCAAGGTTGCTTCGGCGGGTCTTGAACGTGCCCGGGTAGGTGTGCAGGCAGCGTCTGAGCAGCTTGTTCAGGCGGAGGCTTCCGTGGAAATTTCCAGAAAGACGCTGAAAGATTCTCTGATCTATGCGCCCATGGACGGCATCGTGAGCGCACGGCTTAAAGAAGAAGGCGAGTTCGGTGCGGCAGGTGCGCCCCTGATTCGTATTGTGGATCCCGGTCTGCTGGAGCTGTCCGCCTTTCTTCCGGGGGAATATTATGCTGAAATTATTCCGGGAGAAACACAGCTGCAGCTGAGTGTGCAGGGGATCGATCTGGGTGTTTATCCGGTGTCCTTTAAAAGCCCCGAAATTCAGGCGAAGCTGCGTAATTTTGAAGTGAGATGTCTTGTGCCCGATCCCCCGGCGGGTGTTGCCCCCGGTGCGGAAGCGAAGTTGTCCGCCGTGCTCTTTGCCCGGGAGGGCGTCGGTATTCCTTCCACGGCGATACAGCGGCGGGGCGGGAAAGAAGTGGTGTTCACCGTATCGGAGAATCGCACACGGGGCATAGAGATTGTCCGCGGACTGGAATCAGCAGGCTGGACAGAAATTACAAACGATGCACTTACAGCGGGCATGCAGATCGTCACCATGGGTCAGTTTCTGGTGGAAGACGGAACGCAGGTCAGCCTGTCCGAGGAGGGTGCCTGATGTCACTTCCTGATTTAAGTGTGCGGCGTCCTGTCGCTATGAGTTGCCTGATCATCGCGCTGGCAATTCTCGGAGTGAATGCATACCGGAAGATGGGCCTGGAGCTGATGCCTTCCGTTGATATTCCTTATATCACGGTGATCACCGTTTATCCGGGTGCTACGCCCGAAGAAATTGAGACGGACATTGCAAAGCGCATCGAAGACAAAATGGTGACCATTGCCGGCTTGAAACATGTCAGCTCCACCTGTATTGAAAACGCCTGCCAGACACTGCTGGAATTCCGGCTGGGTATAGATGTGGACATAGCGGCGACGGATGTCCGGGAAAAACTGGATCTTGTGCGCAATGACTTCCCCGAGGATGTGGAAGATCCCATTGTCATGAAGTTTGACGTGAATGCCACGCCCATCATTACGCTGGCACTGACCGGTGATGCCACTGTGGAAGAACTGTTCGATTACGGTGACAACACTTTGCGTGACCGGCTGACCGTGATTCCGGGTGTTGCTGATGTGACACTTGTGGGCGGAGCCAAACGTGAAGTGCATGTGCAGCTTGACCGTGACAAGGTGGCGGCACGGGGTCTGACCTCACTGCATGTGGTGGAGGCGATCAAATCGGGTGTACGCACCATTCCGGCGGGCCGCATCCGTTCGGACGGCTCGGAATATGTGGTGAAATTTGACGGTGACATGCAGACGGTTGACGCCATCAATGATCTGGAGATCACGGGTGACAACGGAAGCCGCTGCTATGTTCGGGATGTGGGCCGTGCTTTTATGACAACCAGGGAGCAGCGCGAAGCCGCCTTTTTCGACGGTACCCCCGCAATCTCCATTCAGGTGGTGAAGCGCTCTGAAGCCAATGCTGTTGCCGTGGTGGATGAAGTGAAGAAAGCCATTGCGCTGATCAACGAAGAACTTCCGGGCGGCATGGTGCTGGAGTGGGTCACCGATGACGGTACCTTTACCCGCGCCGTGATCGACAGTGCCTGGAGCGATGTGATTCAGGGCGTAATTCTGACGGCGATAATTCTTTTCCTTTTCCTGTACAACATCCGATCTACTTTTATTGTCGCCGTGACCATGCCACTGACGCTTGTGATCGGGCTTTTCTTCATCCAGATGCTGGGGTATACGCTGAATACCATGACCCTGCTGTCCATGGGTCTGTCGGTAGGTATTCTCGTGACTAACTCTATTGTGGTGATTGAATCCATCGTCAGCGGGCTGAATGCGGGACTTCCTCCCAAAGAGGCGGCGCGTGTAGGGTCGAAAGAAGTTTTTGTTGCCGTGCTTGCCAGCGCATCGACCAATATGGTGGTGCTGTTTCCTCTGGCTGTGATGAAGACCATGGTCGGCCTGTTTATCGGGCCTTTTGTGTGGACAATGCTTATCGTGACTGTGGTGTCTCTTTTTATTTCCTTTACGTTGACACCGCTGCTGGCATCGCTCATCCTCCGTCCGGTTAAAAAAGATTCAAAGCATCCGCTTGTTTATATGCAGCGTGCCTGGGACTGGATGTTCGGTCTTGTGGTGAAAATGTATCGCGGTGTTCTTGTTCTCACAGAAAGATACCGTCCTTTAGCGCTTCTGGTTGTGCTGGGCATTGGGTTCCTTTTTGTATTTACCCTGGGCCAGGCAAAAAAGCTGGGCATGTCGCTTGGTGAAAGCCCCGACCGCGGGGAGCTGTTTGTAAAGGCGGAATTTCCCACCTATTACAGCATGGAAACCACCCTGGGCAGACTGAAAGAAATGGAGGCGCTTGTGCAGACACTTCCGCATCTGCGCCATTATGTGTCGCGTGTAGGCAAGGTGGAAGCGGGTTTCGGCCGTTCTTCCGACGGCGTGTATCTGGCGCAGATTCTGCTTCGTTTCAATGAGCGCACGGAGCGCGAGGAAACCATTGAAGACCTCATGGAGGAAGTTCGCCGCCGCATGGCGAATTTCCCGGACTGTATCCAGAGCGTGGCGCAGCCGTCTTTTGTAGGCGGCCAGGAAGCGCCTATTCAACTGGAAGTGTCCGGTATGGATCTGACGGTTCTGGACTCGCTGGCACTGAAGATAGCGCAGAAAACAGCGGAAGCCCCGGGATTCGTTGATCTGGATACCAGTGTCCGGTCCGGCAAACCTGAGCTGCGTGTGCGACCCGACCGGACGGTGCTGTCCGATATGGGCATACCTCCTCTGCAGCTGGGCATGATGCTCCGTGGCAACCTGGAGGGCATCACGGCTGGCACTTATAAGCAGGATGCCCGGAACTATGATATTGTGGTGAAGTTCTCCGATGAGGAAGGCAAGAGTCAAATTCGGGACTTTCTTCTGCCTGCAGCGCCCGGTCGCCCCATTCCGCTGAATACGGTAGGCTCGGTTCAGGAAAGCACCACACCGGTGCAGATACCGCGTAAAGATAAAAAACGTGTGGCAAAGGTCTTTGCCGATCTTTCCCACGATCTTTCACTGGGTGACGGTGTCGAAGAAATTGAGCGGATCATTGAGACGAACAATCTGCTTCCTCCGGGCTACAACCATAACTTTGCCGGAGAGTATGAGATAATGAAGGAAGGTCAGACGGAAATGGCGGAAGCAGGTCTGATTGCCATTATTCTGGTCATCCTTACACTGGCTGCACTGCTTGAAAGCTTCAAGCAGCCCTTCCTGATTCTCGTCACACTGCCCATCGGACTGATCGGTGTGATCTGGGCGCTCCTTTTTGCCGGGCATGCCATGTCTATTTTTGTGCTCATGAGCGTGGTCATGCTCATCGGGATCGTGGTGAATAACGCCATTCTGATTGTGGATCAGTTCAATCAGATGGTTGCAAAAGGAGTGCATAGGCATGCAGCCATGATTGATGCGGCATGCGATCAGTTCCGTCCCATCATCATGATTACGCTTGCTGGCATTCTGGGCATGATGCCTTTGGCGCTGGGCACAGGTATCGGTGCGGAAATGCGCAACGGTGTCGGCATCGCTTCGGTGGGCGGCATGTTCGCTTCCGGTATTTTGTCCCTGATTCTGGTGCCGGTGCTTTATGATCTTTTCACGCGAAAAGCAAAGAATGGAAAGAAGCCTCAGGACTGATTTTTAGCAGATTGAAAAACGGCCCCGGCAGGGAGATACTGCTTCTCGCTGCCGGGGTTCGCTTTTCAAGGCATAACAGCCTTTTCTTCTTGGTATTTTCCTGCTTTCTGGTCTAAGATGTACCCATGAGTAAAAGAGCCGAAAAAGAAAATCAGACGCCGCGGAAAGCAGAGCAGCAGCCCCTGGTTACAGTGCTGGTTGTCTGGCTCTTTCTGACTGCTGTGTTTCTGCTTTTTAATCTGGTGTACCTGCCCCGGTATCGCCAGCAGATGCTTGCCGCACCTGAATCTTTTATGCAGCGTGCCCGATGGCTGGCGAAACAGGGAGAACGGGCGCGTGCAAAGGAGACGCTTCGTGAGGGGATTTCTCTGTTCAACCCTCCCGCTCCGGAACCCTATCAGGCACTGGCGTCACTTCTTGATGATGCGGACAGTGCAAGAGAAAAAGTATTGACCGCAGGGAGATCCGCTTTTTATCAATTGACGGGTACTGATTGTTCTGCGGAGAAAATGACCGCATTGGGTATGCTGGGCGGGGCGGCCCTTTTTCCGAAGCACTATGATCAGGCGTTGAAACCGCTTAGCGGCGCACTGGATATTTCCTGGCAAAGCTTTTCCGGAGCGCTGGGGCTCTCCACGCCCCCTGCGTGGGGCATTCCGGAGCGTGCCCTGGTTTTTCTGCTGGCAGGCAGCGCGATCGATTTTTCCGGCAATATCGGGACCACCGGCGTAAAGACACCTGTTCCGCTTCTTGTGTACAGCGGCGGCGGTGCAGATTCCCGGCGGGGTGTGCATCTCTTTGCAGGCGAAAAAGACTTGGGCAGGCGTGAGCGGGGTATGCATATTGCACTGCTGGACGCAGGCAGCGGGGCGCTGCTGGCGGCTGCATGCTTTGATGTGTGGGAGCGCCGGGAAGAAGGGCAGCGTCTGTTTTCTTTTCTGACAGAGGCGCCGGAAGGTTGTATCGGGCTTTTTGCCGTTTACGATGACGGGGCGGGAGTAGTGACACATGATCTTGAAGAAGCCTTTCTGTTTTTCGGCCTCGACCGGTGCCTGATGGATGAAAGAAAAATGCGGGTGACTGCCATTCGGTCCAGTCTGGCCGCAATCGGAGTCAAAGGTGCTGTTCCCGGCTCGGCGCTGCAGGTGTGGTCGCCTCAGTGGTATCACGGCAGGCGCGGGCATCCTGTTCTCTGCGCAGCCATTCCCGGAGGGAAAGCGCCATGAGGGAGCAGGATCTTTTTTATGCAAGTGTTGCGCTGGTAAGCTTTCTGGCGGTGTTTATGCTGGTGCCGTTGTGCAGGAAAGCGGCTTTGAAACTGGGTGCTCTGGATCAGCCTGACCAGGAACGCAAGGTGCACCGACGTGCCGTGCCGTATCTGGGCGGGCTTTCCTTTTTTCTTGCCTGGCTGCTGCTCCTTATCGTGTTCGCTTTTGCTGCACCGCATCGGCTGCTTCCGGAGTTTTATCCTCTGGCGGCGGGCGGTTTTCTGATTGTATTGCTGGGCGTGTATGACGATATCTGCGATCTGACGAGCAAGATTAAACTTCCTTTGGAGCTGCTGCTGTGTGCTTCCCTCTATTTCTGGGGGTTTAAAAGTGAAGTGCTGTCCAATCCTTTCGGCGGAACTGTTTATATCGGCGGATTTGCCCTGGTGGTGACGGCGCTGTGGATAGCGGGTATCATGAATGCCGTCAACTTTGCGGACGGACTGGACGGGCTGGCGGCGGGATTGACCTGTATCTGCTCTGCAGTGCTGTTTTTTGTGTCTTTTCGAAGTGGAAGTGTTTTTTCCTGCACGATCATGGCGTTTCTGTTCGGGATTACGCTGGCGTTCTTATGTTACAACTTTCATCCGGCTTCCATTTTTATGGGGGATGCAGGAGCGCTTTTTTTGGGATTTTTGCTGGGTGCCTCAACGGTGATTGAGCGGCAGAAAGGAACAGCGGTCATTGCACTGTCGGTTCCTGTCATGGTTATGGCGGTGCCTCTTCTCGATACGGTACTCAGTTTTATGCGGAGGCTGCGGCGGGCGCGCTCGGGCCGCTTCTTCACCCCCGATCGGGAGCATCTGCATCATCGCCTCCTGGCGCTCGGGCTCAGCCAGAAGCAGGTTGTTCTGTCCCTCTATGCCGTGGCGCTTGGTGCCGGGATTCTGGCGGTGCTCTTCGATCGTGTGACATCAGGATATAAAATGATTGTTCTGGCGGCAGTGGGTGCAGCGGCATTTTGTGCTGTTGCGCTGCTGCGGCTTTTTGAAAGCAGGCAGCAATGGAAACGCGAAAAGAAACAGTAAAAAATATTTATAAAGCCCTGAAGCGTCATTTCGGACTGACGCACTGGTGGCCGGGCGATACCCCTTTTGAGATTGCGCTGGGCGCCATTCTGACACAGAACACGGCGTGGGCAAATGTGGAAAAAGCGCTGGACAATATGAAGGCAAAAGACTGGTTAAGTCCCGAAGCGCTCACGGAAGCTGCTTCCGAAGAGGTTGAAGAAGCGCTGCGGCCTTCCGGTTATTTCCGCCAGAAAACGGAGCGGGTGCGCCTCTTCTGCAGCCATTTGCTGACGCATTATCAGGGCAGTATGAAAAAACTTGGGGAGCGTCCTCTGAAGGAACTCAGAGAGGAGCTGCTTTCTCTCAAAGGGATCGGACCGGAAACGGCAGATGATATCCTGCTTTATGCCTGCCATAAAAAGATTTTTGTGGTAGACGCCTATACAAAGCGAATTTTTTCAAGATGCGGCCTCGTTTCTGAAAAGATCGCCTATCATCCTCTGCAGGCGCTGATTGAGAAAAATTTTGCCGGGACGGTAAAAGATTATCAGGAATTTCACGGGCTGATTGTCTGGACAGCCAAAGATTTCTGTAGAAAAACGCCCGCATGCAGGGGTTGTCCTCTGGCATTACCCGAACAGCGCGGGCAGGCTTTTCCCTGCCACCGCTCCGCAATACCCTGGGACGGCTGACCGTTCTTCTCCGTCCATTCTGTCCATTGCCCCCGCAGGTCACCGCACCGGTACTCCGCTCCATCAGGGGTATGAGAATCCCGACCGGAAATGCAGGCACCGCTGCGGCGGTCAGGGCTTCATCATTTTGTGAATCTCCGCTTCACTGAGTGCGCGTGCATAAAAGGCGAAGTCATCGATCCGCCCGGTAAAGTGCTCGGTGCCTGAAAAATGCGGGTTGGCGCCGAGTGCAAAATCTTCCGCAGTCGTTACGAGCTTCGCCGGAGCGGCGGTATCGTCCACGAGCGTTCCATTGCAATACAGGCGCAGTCGCGCGCCATCCTTTACCGCCGCAATGTGCACCCATTCTCCCGCCGTGAGCGGCTGACCTTTCGTATTCGCACCGCCAGAGCCTTCGATCCGTGCGTAGATTTGAGCGCCTTCGATCACGACGCGCAGTGGATCGTCGCCGCTGCGTGACCAGGCACTGAACACCTGCGCCAGACCGGTCTCGGGCAGTATATCCGGGCAGACCCAGGCGAGAAACGAATAGTGCTCTCCGGGGAAATAGGGCATGCGATAGCGCAAGAGACCGTCCCCGGCAAAGCGAACCGCGCCCCCGTCCTTTCCGTTCCGGTCTGTTCCACGGGTTATGCCGCACGCTTCATCGAGGTATCCGTATTCCGGAGACCCGTCGCCGTCAAGCAATCCGCTTGCCGCCAGGCCGTCTTTCCTGAACGACAGCAGCGCCGGATGATCTACGAATAGGTTTGGCATGTCCGGGTCGACAACGAAGCGCCGCGGTCCCTCCTCATTGAAAATCCGGCCGTGCGTGTTCTGCGCGAGCACACGCCAGGCATAGGGCGTGCCGGGCGTAAGCTCCGCCCGAACCACGCACCAGGGCTGGCGCGTGGGTTCGCTCTGCCAGGTCAATGCACCGTTAGTATCCCTGATCTCGACTGTGTACGTTTGCGCTGCCCCGTCTCTTGGACCAGTCCATGTGAACTTGAATGGCCCTGCGGGTATTGCCGCTTGCGGGGCGGGCTCGAGAAGATGGAAGGGCGGCGGCGGGGTGTTTGCCGCAGGCAGCCACGAGCGGTACTCCGTGCCTGTTGCACCGGCGCTGGCGAAGTCGCGCAGCCGCACTGCATGGCCGTTCACGTCTTTGAACTCGAAGAGGGGCATCCAGGAGAACCGGCTGTTATCGGCTATGCGTGTATAGCTGAGATGGATGAAATCGAGGGGCGCGAGTTCATCGCAATCGTATGAGTTGTCGCGCTGATCGAAGGCAAGCAGTATCGGCCCCGAAAACAAAGACACGCACTCCGCCTGATCGAGGTCGCCTACCCACGTCCGGATCGAGAAGTCAAAGGCCAGCTCGATCCGGTCGTTATCCGACCAGGTGCGCTCGATGGTCAGGTAGGAGCCGGGCCCGATTCCGTCAAGCACATCGCCGGCAACGGTGACAGTGGTGTGCTTCGACCAGGCGGGTATCCGGAGTCGCAGCGGAAAGGAGGCCGGTGCATCCAACCCGAGCAGGATCGTTGCGCTTGCTTCTGCAGGATAGGCGGATTCCACGTTCACAGCGACCTTTCCCGCATCCTGCAGCATGACCCCGGCAGACATGGGACCGTAATAATTGACGATCAGCGCGCCCGATGCATCGCTGAGCAAGGCCCACTCGGAAAGCATGCCCAGACCGCGCGGCGCATTGACGGAGCAGCAATTCAATTCCGGGGTGCCGGCACGGGACTGAAATACGATCGTGTGCGCCGAAGCTTCACGCTTGCCGTCCATCGGTGTGTTGTATGTCCACCAGCGGCCGGTAGGATGCTGCGAGCCGAGAATGCTGTTGTACAGGGACCATTCGAGTTCGTCCGCCGCCTGTGATTCGCCTGTCAACAGGAGCATATCCAGTGTGAGTGCGCTCCACGACGTCGTGCAGCAGGTCTCGATGGCGCCCGGCGTATAGGGATTGCCAATGGCGGCTTCATCTGTCGTGAAGCCACCGGTGTTGTGCCGATCATAGGCGGCAATGCTGCGCCACAATTGAACGAAGGCCGTCTTGTAGTCTTCGTTGCCGGTTATCCGGTACAGTTCCACCAGCCCCTGCACATCATGGAGGCTTTCCCAGCGCGGTCGCGGCGTCCGGAAGAAAGGCACCCCGGCAAGGCCCTGCCGAAAGTAATCCCCTGTTTCTTTCCAGTCTTCTTCGACTACACGCATCATCGCGAGATACCGGTCTTCGCCTGTAGCACGGTAAAGCCTGCCGAGCCCGTGAATGATGGCGAGGTTCATTTCATCCGCACCGGCATGCTTCGGTCTGCGGTTTGTGTTTAAATAGACCGAGCAGATGAGGTCGCCTGTGCGGCGTGCACAAGCCAGAGCGGCAGGGTCACCCGTATCTTCATACCACATGAGCAATGCCAGGATGGCGTGGTAGTGGCCCCAGAGATCCCAATGTCCCAGCAGACGCTCCTCTTTACGGAAGGGCCCCAGATAGCCGTCTTCGGCCTGGGTCGAAATGAAATCCGGGATCACTTCCCGCAGGAAGGAGTCGAGCCGATCATCATCCGTCATGCGCCGGGCCTGGATCGCACTGATGAGGTACTTCCCGATGAATTCGCCAGCCCACGGCACCAGTTCGGGCACCGGCTTGCGATCGCGCACACGAAACATCTCGATCATGCCGGGGTTGGCAAGCGGCGCACTGAGCAGCCAGGCGTCGATATTGGCCTGTACGCGATCGCCGACCTCGCCGCCGAGGAGAATGCGCTCCACTTTTGCCGGACGCAGTGCCAGCGAACCCGCATCATCCGATTCGCCTGCCCGCGCCACCGGTACCATTGCCACCAAAGTAAGGGCGCATGTCCATATGACGCACACTGTTCTCTTCATAATCGGATGCCTTTCATTCATGCGGGTATCTCCATGTTAAGAGCGGTCAATGTCTTTGGTTCTATCAAAAAGAACCGGGGCTTCGGAACGGGTGTGCTGAACTAACCCGTCTGAGAGAATGCACTCTCTAAGTTTATTAGAGAGAGGCTTTTTATCTCAAATAACAGATGGCTGCCAGTGCTTTTTTAGTAATCTGTTCCTGCATTTATTCACGGATTTTTTTGCATTGTTGTGGCTTAACTCCTCGATAGGTGTGCTGAGCTGCAAAAAAACGGGAAGACGCCGGGGTGAGTTGAAAGCCGGGCTATAGCAGGGAACTTTGTAACTGGCTGGAGCACTACTTATCTTTTCTTCGTGAACCTTCGTTTCTTCGTGGTTAAAATTCTCTGTGTGCCTCGGTGCTCTCCGTGTCTCTGCGGTGAACCCTTCTTTGCCAATTAACGGTTGAGGAGCATATCACCTGCCGGCTCTTCAGCGTTATGAGCGGGTGCGCTTCCGGTTGAGCCGGTGGTGGATGGCTTTGTTCCTTTCGTAGAGGGCAACGAATTCCCGGAAGAGGTCGTTGTAGAGAGTTTGCAGTTCGGCGCGGGGTTCATAGACCGCCTTATGCCGGACAATGCGGGGGATCTCCTCTTTTGTGATCCTGCCGAGACCGAGGAATGCGATGAAGGCGGCACCGAGGACATTCACCTGTATGGGATCGGCAAGTTGGCGTATCCGGCGCTGGAGCACGTCGGCAAAGATCTGGCACCACACATCCGAATTGGCGCCGCCGCCGGTCAGGGTGATGGCTTCGAGCTTCCGCCCCAGGAAGCGCTCCACAGGCTTGAGGAGCCAGCGGTTGTTGAAGGCGATACCCTCGAAAAAGGCGCGGATAATATCCTCCCGCGAGTTTTCCAGAGAAAGGTTGTGGATGCCGGCGCGGATGAGCGGATCTTCCACAGGGGAGCGCTCGCCGAAACTCCAGGGCGTGAAGAGGACGCCGTTGCTTCCCGGCGGCGTTCTTTCCACTATCTGATCCATGAGTGCGTACACATCGGGTACGGAAGCCTCCGCAAGAAGCTCATCTTTATGATAGAGAATCTTGTCGCGGAGAAAGGTCAGGTTGCCTCCCGCCGTTGCCTGCAGCGCGATCATGAGATAGCGGTCTTTCAATGCGCAGGGCACCGAAGCGAGGGAAGCGAAGATATCCGTTTTCTTGAAGGGAACATGGGCCGCCAGCCAGGAAGAAGTGCCGAGGTAGAGATGGGCATCGTAATCCGCCACGGCTCTGGAGCCGATGGCGGCGGCGGTGGTGTCTATGGAGCCGGCGACAACGGGCACGGTCGAAGGGAGGCCGAGCTGCTCCGCCACTTCAGGCAGGAGCGTTCCGATCACTTCCGTGGAGGGGACGATCTCGGGAAATTTGTCCTTTTCGATCTGGCTGTTCCGGACGAGTCCGTCATGGTAGACGATGCGGGCGGGATCACGGTTATCTGTCACCCAGGAAGTGAGGATGGAATCAGGTGTGGCGACAATGCGTCCGGTCAGACGGAGGTTCATGTAGTCGGGGACATTCAGGAACTTGGCGGTGTTCCGGTAAATATCGGGCATGGCATGTTTGATCAGGAGCATGTGTGCGGCGGGGTCTTTCCCGGTAAGGGAGGGCGCACCGCCGGTCAGCCGGATCCAGCGCCGGAGGCGGAGCGGGCCATAGCCTGCCACACGCAGGGTTTTTCCGGTGATTTCCCGAAGATATTCCGCACCCCGGGTATCCATCCAGAGGATGCAGGGATGGAGCACCTTGCCCTCAGCATCGACCGGGATCGTACCTTCGCCCTGAGTGCTGCAGCAGACCGCCGCAATCGATTCCGGCGCTGCTCCGGCGCTGTCGAGAACAGCCCGTGCGGTTTTGAGGAAAGCATCCCACCAGTCCTGCGGTTCCTGTTCCGCGCCGCCGTTGCCGAAGAGGCGTGTTTCGACGGGCTCAAAATGCCACGCAGCGACTTCGCCGCCGAGGGAGACGAGGGCAGTCTTGCAGCCTGAGGTGCCGAGATCTACGGCAAGAACATATGTCTTGTCCGCTTTCATGTTTCAGCAGTCTGCCGGATAGTGCGGAGGGGTCATGTCGGGTTTTTATCCTTCCATTGCCTCGAGTATTTGCGGAGAAAAAACTGGTGCATGAGTGCCGCCTCGAAATAGTTGATACCTTTCGCACCGCCCAGAAACTCCGCCTCGATATAAGCCTTGCATCCCTTCTCCAGCACCTGACAGCAGAGGTAGGCTTCTTCGAGATCGCGACCGAGGCAGATGGCGCCGTGATTCGCCATGAGCGCCGCCATGCGTCCCTTAAGGGCGCGCAAGGTCTTGCGCACGATCTTCTTCGTGCTGGGCAGGGCATAGTCGGCAACACGCACGCCGGGACCGATGAGCTGGGCGATGTCGTCGAGAATGGGCGGCAGGGGCTTGCGCGCCGCCGCCAGCGTGGCTGCATGGGGTGAATGGACATGGATCACGGCGTTGATTTCTTTTCTCTGGCGATAGACTTCGAGGTGAAGCCCTTTTTCACTCGACGGCTTCGCCCCTTCGTAGGCGCCTGTTTCCAGGTCAACCACAGGCATGTCTTCTTCCTGTAACAGGGTGTAGTCGGCTCCGCTCGGTGTGATGACCACCTTGCCACCGGCGCGCACGCTGACGTTGCCCCAGGTGCCGATAACCAGACCCGTTTCCAAGAGACGCAGCCCCATGGCACGTACCGCTTTTCTTGCTGCGTGAATATCGCTCATGACTGCTTCCCTTTCGCCCCGTCCCAGTCTGCTTTTTCAAAGACACGGCGGAAGCGTGCCAGAGCGTCATCGATGACCTCGTCAGTGTCCGCCATGCTCGTATAGAGTCGGCTTCCCGCAAGCGTGATGATGCCCTCCGCCATGTAAGCGGCGCCGTATTCTTCCATGGCATGCTTGCGCACCTTGATCTCCTTGAGCACTTTCAGGATGCGCAGATAGTCCAGCTTGATGAACATGCCGCCAATGGTTTCGAGGTGACAGATGGAGCCCTGGTTGTAGGTGACAAAGGGCAGCTTCATTTCTTCAATCATGGTGCGGAGACCCCGGGTCAGACGATCGCCTGCCTGGCCCGCCTTGACACAGGCGTTGGTGCGTTCCATTTCCTGAATGGCGAAATAGCCCGCCGCCGCACTCAGCGGATTGGCGGCCAGGGTGCCGCCCACGTAGGCGCGCTTTTTGCCGCTTTCCAATCCGGCGGCCATGCGCTGGATCAGATCACGTCTGCCGCCGACGCCGCCCGCTGCAGGATAACCGCCCGCCACGACCTTGCCGAAAATGGTGAGATCGGGGCGGACATTGAAGTAGCCCTGGGCACCGCCCATGCCGAGGCGGAAGCCGGTCACCACCTCGTCGAAAATGAGGAGGGCGCCATAGCGGTCACAGAGCTCGCGCACACCGGCATTGTAATCACGCGCCACAGGACGGGTCCCGCTTTCAGGACCGACAGGCTCCACAATGACAGCGGCGGTACCTCCGCGGAAGCGATTTTTGAAAAGACGGCGTTCGAGATCCTTCAGGTTGTTATTCGCTGCCTCGGTGGTGTATTTCACGCAGGCCCGTGGGATGCCGTGGGCCTCGAAGCGACGGGTTTTAGGAATTTTCAGGCTGTACACCATCTGGTCGGACCAGCCATGGTAGGCACCGCCCATTTTGATGATGTTTTTCTTGCCCGTGGCGAGGCGGGCGACACGGATCGCCGCCATGACACTTTCCGTGCCACTGCCGAGCATGCGGAACATTTCGACAGCGGGCATGTGCTTTGCGATTTCTTTGGCGATTTTCAATTCGAATTCGTGGAAGAGACCGGTGGAAGGACCGCAATGGCGAAGCAGCTCGATGACCTGTTCGAGGACGGCAGGCGGATTGGAACCGAGGACGGTAGGGCCGCCCGCCTGAAGAAAATCGATGTAGCGGTTGCCGTCGATGTCATAGAGGTAAGGACCTTCTGCGCGATCCATGACGAGGGGGAAAGGGTAGTTGAAGGAGAGGTTATGCTGCACGCCGCCGGGAATAAATTCTTTCGCCTCGGCGATCATTGCTTTTGACTTTGCGCAGCGCTGATTCAGTTGCTCCAGCCACTGCTGCAT
>Ga0255345_1000283_pt1 | contig 85628 bp, 67 predicted proteins | sample wastewater_treat_6_FD_192415 | JGI IMG/M metagenome (GOLD analysis project Ga0255345, IMG submission 192415) | Wastewater microbial communities from Lulu Island WWTP, Vancouver, Canada - plant20 | ecosystem: Engineered > WWTP > Wastewater > Unclassified | place: Canada: Vancouver, British...
CGGCTATACTCTTTGAACTAAGTTCTGACGGAAGTTCGGCATAAAACACGCCGACATCTTCCCTGCTGCCGGAAAAAGGCAGGGTTTGGAGCAACAGGTCCACCTTCTCTCCATCGGCAACCCTTACGGCAGGAACGCAGACAATGGCACCATTGCAGGCATTCACCCCTTTCATAGCCGGCGCATCGGCTTCCTTATCCCATCTCCCATCTTTGTAAAGATTGAAACCCCGCGCTCCGCTCTTGCGTATGCTCGCCAGCACACTCCCGTCCGGTAATTCCACGCACTTGGCCTCATCTGCGGTAGCGCTCACGGGGGCATCTTCGCCCATTATACTCCAACTCTCGCCGAAATCATCGCTGTAGAGGCAGTACACACCGCTGCCGCTGCCATCTCTTCTTACGGGAATGGCCATATAGAGACGGAAATATCTTCCTTCCTTGATTTTACTGCTCTGACACATACGGCCGGAAGAGAAAAACAGACCCTCCGCCCTGCCTAATGTTGGATTATCATCAAACAGGGCATAAATATCAGAAGTAATTGACTTATGCTCCGTCCAGTTCCTGCCGCCATCGTGGCTTCGATGCACCGACACATCCTGAGGATTGTCGTGGGTGGAAGACCAATAAGGCACATGGCCTGCACAACTTATGCAGATAACTTCATCAGAATCGGTATCTGCCGCCAAACAAGGGTCGCCGAAGGCATATTCCCAAGTACCGTCTTTGGACTCATCCCCGGCAATGAGCGTTTCGGGAGCGCTCCATGTATCGCCGAGGTCTACACTTATGGAAAAACACAAATCTATGAGACCGTAGCCGATGTCACTCTTGCAATAACGGTAATCAGCAACCGCAAGCAGTTCTCCGCTCCTGTTCTGCACAATAGCGGGTATCCTGTACGGGACATTATGGTCGGATTTGTTTTTAAATACTATGACCGCATTTCCGCCGATAGGTTTTACCTCTGTTCCTCCGGCAGATTTTGCTGCGATTTTGCCAACAGATTTTTCCACTGGTCCGCTGACGGGTTTTACCGCAGCCGATGCAGGCTCAAAGGGAACCGACAAAAAGAAAATCGATGCGGCCAAAAAGGCAAGTGAGACAGCAATACGGTCTGAGACTCTCATATTGTATGGATAATCATTTCTTTTAAAACTATTAAAGGTACAAATTTCAACCGAAACACGCAACATGGCCGGAGAAAGCAAATGGAAAACGGGCGGAAGTCGTCAAAAATCATTATCTTCGTAGGATAAACAATACAAGATATGCGTCCACTCTACCTTACAAATACCCTGTCTCACACAAAACAGCTTTTCAAACCTATAAATGAAGGCCATGTGGGCATGTATGTATGCGGTCCCACGGTTTATGGAGATGCCCATCTCGGCCATGCCCGACCGGGGGTTACCTATGATTTGCTCTTTAAACTCCTAAGGCATCTCGGCTATAAGGTCAGATATGTGCGCAATATTACCGATGTCGGGCATTTGGAGCACGATTCCGATGACGGTGAGGATAAAATAGCAAAAAAGGCAAGGCTGGAGCAGTTGGAACCCATGGAGATAGTGCAAAACTACACTTTCCGCTATCATGAGGCCATGCGCAAGCTGAATGTGGCTCCACCATCGATAGAGCCGAGGGCCACCGGCCATATTGTAGAACAGATAGAGGCGGTTAAAAAGATTTTGGATGCGGGCTATGCCTATGTCAGCAACGGCAGCGTCTACTTTGATGTTGAAAAATATTCCCAAAAATATAATTACGGCATTTTGAGCGGACGCACGCTTGAGGCCGCCCTTGAAGGCACTCGCGACCTCGAAGGGCAGAGCGATAAAAAGGCACCCTACGATTTCGCGCTTTGGAAAAAGGCGGAGCCACAGCATATAATGCATTGGCCATCTCCTTGGGGTGAAGGCTTCCCCGGCTGGCATCTCGAGTGCTCGGTAATGGGAGCGAAATATCTTGGCAAGGAATTCGACATCCACGGCGGCGGCATGGACCTTATATTCCCCCACCATGAATGCGAGATTGCACAGAATATGGCTGAACGCGGCACCAAGGGCGTGAATTACTGGGTGCATAACAATATGATTACAATCAACGGCCAGAAAATGGGCAAAAGTCTCGGCAACTTCATCACTTTGCCTGAGCTGTTTTCCGGAGAGCACGAAAAACTCACCCGTGCATTCAGCCCCATGACTATACGCTTTTTCATACTTCAAGCACACTACCGCGGCACTTTGGACTTCAGCAATGAAGCCTTGCAAGCGGCCGAAAAGGGCTACAAGCGCCTGATGCAGGCTGCCGACGAGCTCTATGCAATGGCGGGACGCAAGCAGCCTCTCTATAATTACGGAGATATGCCGGGTATTGCCCCTGACACCTGCGCAAATGGGGTTTCCCCCGAAGTAAAAGCTATCTTTAATGGAGTTTACGAAGCCCTTTGTGATGATATAAACACACCTATCGCTCTTTCTCAGTTATTCGAGGCGGTACGTTTGATAAATTCCGCCAAAGCAGGCAGTGTAGAACTTTCAAAAGCCGATTTGGACACTCTTTGTGGGATTTTTGATGATGTGGTGTTCGGGGTTCTCGGGCTCGTTGATGAAGATAAGACCGGCAATGCCTCTGATAAAGTTATTGACGGCCTTATGCAGATGGTATTGGAAGAGCGAAGCAGGGCCCGCGAAGCCAAAGACTGGGCTATGAGTGACCATATCCGCGATTCGCTTAAAGAATTGGGAATAAGTGTTAAAGATACCAAAGAGGGAGCAGAATGGACAATAGAATAAAATTTGTTTCGTGGAATGTAAACGGCCTGAGGGCTGTGGCCCGCAAGGGTTTTGCAGAGATTTTTACTGATTTTGATGCTGATTTCTTCTGCCTGCAGGAAACCAAACTCCAAGCCGGACAAATCGACCTTGAATTTCCGGGCTACAAATCCTATTGGGACTATGCCGAAAAGAAAGGCTATTCGGGAACCGTCATCTACACCAGAAAAGAGCCCTTGTCGGTCGCTTACGGGTTGGGTATTCCGGAGCACGACACTGAAGGCCGCGCCGTTACGCTCGAATTCCCGGACTTTTATCTGGTCAATACTTATGTCCCCAATTCGGGTGAGGGTTTAAAGCGGCTGGATTACCGTATGACCTGGGATGATGCCTTCAGGGAATATGTCAGAGGCCTCGCCGGAAAAAAATCTATCATAATTTGCGGGGATTTGAATGTGGCGCACCAAGAGATAGACCTGAAAAACCCCGATACCAACCGCCTCAACGCCGGCTTTACCGATGAGGAGCGCGAAAATATGACGGCTTTGTTGGCCGCCGGTTTTACCGACACCTGGCGTTTTCAGCATCCTGAGGAAGTAAAATATTCGTGGTGGAGCTATCGCATGATGGCACGCGACAGAAATATCGGCTGGCGGATTGATTACTTTTTGGTTTCCAATGACTTAATCCCCCGCATCGGCTCCACCGACATCCATAACGAAGTTTTCGGTTCAGATCACTGCCCAGTCGAACTCGTAATCAACGGAAAATAAATTTACTTTTTTCTTGAGAAGAATTCGAGAACAACTACAAAGGCAGCACCTAAGATAAAGAATCCTATTGCCCAGGGGATTTGAAGATCGAGATTCATGCCTGCAGGAACGATGGAGTTGAGCCTTACGGCTTCCGCACCAAGCACATCTCCGGCACGCATAAGCTGAGCAGCGGCAATGGAAACTTTATCTGCCCATGGCCAGATTGCAACCAAGAAGCCGAGCACAAGACCGAAGAGCGCCAGCATAGTGGGCCTTCCATGCTTTTCCAAAAGCCAATGCAGAAACTTCGAAAAGGCTACAATACCTATCAAACAACCCAAAATAAAGACGAGTAGCGGCCCCCATTGGGCTGTGCCGGTACCTCCGAGCACATAGGAAACTGTGCCGTTGAGCACATTCAACATATAATTGAAGTTGCCGAACATTACAAGAATGAAGCTGCCTGAGATGCCCGGAAGAATCATCGAGCAAATTGCCACTATACCGCTGAGGCAGGTGTACCAATAGGCGGTATTGGGATTGTTCTGGTCGGGTTGCTTAATCAAGCAGAGAGTGACTCCTATCCCTATTCCTATGGCAAGCCATATCACATCTGCGACTTTCCATCCCTTTATATCCGACAAAAGCCAAATGGTGGAAACCAAGATAAGTCCGAAAAAGAATGACCAGGCAGGTATGGGATAATAGCTCAGTGACCATGCCACAAATTTGGCAAGTATAAGGAAGCCCAGTATCATGCCTATGGTGACCGGAAGCAGAAAGCTTCCGTTTATACCCTTCCAGAAACCTTTAAAATCTCCCTTGAAAAGCATTTTCCAATTAGAAAGGCTTAGAATGGAGTTTAAAGAATCGATAAGAGGGGCGAAGATGCCGGTCATGAGGGCGATTGTGCCTGCGGATACGCCCGGAAACACTCCGGCTCCCAAGCTGAAACCCTTCAAGCTGTTTACGATAAATTTACGGGAATTCATCTGATGCTTTCTAAAATATAAATGATTTGATTGAATACTGCTGTTTGAAGAGACGGGGAGGAAGGTTGGTCGCTGACCACAAGGTCAAACACCTCACTGCGCTTCAACTGAAAACGCCCCACCTTGAATTTGGCGCGGCTCCTGCGTGCAAAGCAAGAAAGAATGCATCGCGGCTCGGGGAGCAGAGAAACGAAAAGATCCACACCTCGGCGGACAAAGAACAAGCCGCGTTTATGCACAGCCTTCAGTTGCAGAGCTATCCCCCTCTCTCGGAAATATCTTTCCACTAAAAGAGCGGCATCGCAAAAATCGACGGCATCAGCATCTAACAGTACTACAGCAGACTTTATATTTTTAAAGAAATCAGCCATTTGACTTTTCTATAAGTTCTTGAATCTCTTTTTTGGCAGCCCTCCAGCGCGGCACATCTATCTTGGTGCCCACCACCTCTACCACGCGGGCGGCAATAATGCTGCCTATCTCTCCGCAAAGCTTGAGCGGCAGGCCCAGCGAATGGGCATATAGGAAACCGGCGGCATAAGTATCCCCCGCTCCGGTACCATCTATCGGCTTTGCAGGCCATGCAGGGATATAATGCTCTTCATCTCCGCTCTTCACCCAACTGCCGTCCTTGCCTACCTTCACTATCGCTATCTTACACATCTTTGCTATCTCCCTAAGCCCCACCACTATATCTTCGCATTTAGTAAACGCCCTGCTCTCGCTTTCATTGGCAAATACTATATCTACATATTTATCTACCAAATTGTGCAGAAAGGCGCTGTTGCTCTCCACCACATTATATGAGGCCATATCCAAACTGATTATGCATCCGGCATCTTTTGCCATTTGCACAGCCTTGGATATAAGGTCTTGGTTTTGAACCAAATACCCCTCTATATGAAAATAGTCATAACCTTCGAAATATTCCGGTTTGAGCTCTTCGGGAACCATTTCAAGCGCGGCCCCAAGATAACTGGCGAAAGTACGCTCGGCGTTTGGTCCGGTAATGAACACCATGCAGCGGCCGGAACTTTTGCTTCCCACAAACATCGTGGTTTTCACCCCATACTGCTTCATGGAGCTTTTGAAAAGCTTGCCAAGCTCATCGTTGCCGATTTTACCGATATATCCCGATGGCATGCCGAAAATGGATGTGCAGGTTATGGTGTTGGCGGCAGACCCCCCGGGCACATATTGCACTCCTATCTTTTTGAGCGAGGCCCAAATGCGGTCGCCCGTTTCCATATCCACGTGCTGCATGCTCCCAAGAGGCAGATGATATTGTTTTAGAAGGGATGCATCCGGCAAAAACGCCAATATGTCGGTAAGCGCGTTGCCTATGCCTAAAATGCTTTTCATATCGTACAAAAATAGGCAAAATTCCCAGATTATCGCTAACTTTGCCCCGATATGCGCAAAACCATCGGAAATATTCTGAAATACACGCTCTCTCTTGCTATAGCGGTCGTGTTTGTCTGGCTGGTAATACGCAAAATAGAGTGGGACAGTTTCGTTGAAAGCTTAAAAACAACCGATTGGGTGTGGATGATCGGCTATATGGCTGCGGCTGTACTTGCTCTCGTATTCAGGGCGCAGAGATGGAAGCAACTCCTTAAGCCATTGGAACCGGGCATACGTTACGGACGCTGTTGGGATGCCAGCAATATCGGTAATTTGGGAAGCCTTGTGGTCCCCGGTTCATGTGAGCCCATACGCGCAGGAATTATCACCAGTAAACGCGTTCCCTTCCAGACAGTCTTCGGCACCATGATTATGGAGCGCGCATGGGATTTTCTTTTCATCTTTTTGACTTTTATCATCGCCCTCCTGATTAAATGGAAGACTTTCAGCGACTTTGTAGAAAATAATATCCTCGAACCGATAGGCCATTCAGCCATATTCTGGTGGGCAATCGTGATTATTGTATTGTTGGGCGTCTCCTTTATTTGGTGCACCTACCGTTTCAGGAATAAAAGCAAATTCTTCGGCCAAATTGCCGACATAATAGACGGTCTTCTGCAAGGGCTGGGCAGTTTCGGAAAGATGAAGAATAAATTTCCGTACATTTTCCAAACAGTTATGATATGGGCGATGTATATGCTGATGTCCTACTTCTGCCTCAAGGCCATTCCGGAACTTTCCGGATTGGATATGACAGATGCTCTTTTCCTCAGCGCACTCGGCAATATAGTTTCGATTATTCCGGCTCCCGGCGGAATGGGCGCCTATCATTATCTTATAATGATTAGTTTGGTCAGCCTTTACGGCGTAGGGCAAGAAACAGGCCTGCTTTTCGCGGTGCTGAATCACGAAGGACACGCCATATTGGTACTTGTACTTGGAATTTGGTCTTATATAATGCGCATTCTTGTAATGAAAAATAAGGATGCACGTGAAATACGTGAAGAAAGGCATGCCGCCAAAAGCGAAAATTAACTATCTTTGCAGTCCATTCCGGTCCTGTAGCTCAGTTGGATAGAGCAACAGCCTTCTAAGCTGTGGGTCTTGGGTTCGAGTCCCAACAGGACTACAAAAGCCGCCCTCTCTCAATGGAGAGTGCGGCTTTTTCACCTTTTACGAAGTCGTTCTACTGCTTGCCGCTAAAATAGAGGGCAGAGGCGGGATGACTCAGCGTAATTACTTACTCTTAATATACTCGTCGATGGCTTTGGCGGCTTTACGGCCGGCGCCCATAGCGAGGATTACGGTAGCTGCTCCGGTTACGGCATCGCCGCCTGCGAAAATTTCTTCGCGGGTGGTGGCGCCATGCTCGTCGGCTACGATGCAGCCTCTCTTATTGGACTCAAGACCACGAGTGGTCGTGGCAATGAGTGGGTTGGGTGAGGTGCCAATCGACATTATTACGGTATCGCAATCTATCACGAACTCGCTTCCGGGGATTTCCACGGGACGGCAGCGTCCGCTTTCATCAGGCTCGCCGAGTTTCATTCGTATGCACTTCATACCCTTGACACAGCCATTCTCATCTCCCAAAATCTCTACCGGATTGGTAAGGAGTTCGAAGTGTATCCCCTCCTCTTTGGCGTGATGAACCTCCTCCTTGCGGGCGGGAAGTTCCTCCTCGCTGCGGCGATACACTATGGTGGAATCAGCGCCTAAACGAAGAGCTGTACGGGCGGCATCCATAGCCACGTTACCGCCTCCAACTATGCAAGCCTTCTTGCCGGCACGAATCGGAGTCATATATTCAGGGTCGAAAGCCTTCATGAGGTTATTGCGAGTAAGGAACTCGTTTGCAGAGAATACTCCGTTTAAGTTCTCGCCGGGGATGTTCATGAAACGGGGCAGACCGGCACCTGTTCCAACGAACACAGCCTCATAGCCTTCTTTGTCTATAAGAGTATCAATATCAGTGGTGCGGCCTATAATCACATCGGTTTCGATGGTTACTCCCAATTTGGTAACCTCATCTATTTCTTTTTGGAGGACCTTGTCTTTGGGAAGACGGAATTCGGGAATACCGTAAACAAGAACTCCTCCGGCTTTGTGCAAAGCCTCAAACACATGTACCTTATAGCCCCACTTGGCAAGGTCGGATGCGCAAGCAAGACCTGCAGGACCGGAACCGATAACGGCAACCTTGTGGCCATTGGGCGCTGCGATTTCGGGCATGGTTGCGCCCTCTTTCTTGGAATATTGATAATCAGCAACAAACCTTTCCAACTTGCCTATGGCAACGGGCTCACCCTTGATTCCGAGTACACACTTACCCTCACACTGGGTTTCCTGCGGACAAACGCGGCCACAAACTGCAGGAAGAGAATTGTCTTTTGCTATAACGGCTGCCGCCGCATCAAAATCCCCTTCTGCTACACGAGTGATGAAATCGGGTATTTGAATATTAACCGGACAACCGGTAACGCACAAAGGCTTTTTGCAATTGAGGCAACGAGAGGCCTCAAGCATAGCTTCTTCTTTATTATAACCGTAAGATACTTCCTCGAAGTTGCGTGCACGAACTTTGGGATCCTGCTCACGGACAGGTACTCTTGGGATCTTATTTGCCATATCTTTCCATTGAAGCCGCCTCCTCCGGCTGATATTGACGTGAACGCCTCATTGCCTCATCCCAGTCGATGAGAGCTCCATCGAATTCAGGACCGTCCACGCACGAGAATTTAGTCTGGCCGCCTACGGATACACGACAAGCGCCGCACATGCCGGTACCATCCACCATAAGCGAGTTCATGCTTACCATAATAGGAATGTTCAGCTTCTGACAGGTAAGCGAAGCGAATTTCATCATAATCATGGGACCGATGGCAACGCATCTGGTATATTTCTTCCCCTCTGCGGCAAGAGCCTCAAGTTTTGCCGTACCCACGCCTTTAAAGCCTACGGAACCGTCATCGGTACAGAGATACAGATTGTCGCAAACGCTAGCGAGTTCTTCCGTATAAATGAGAAGCTCCTTCATGCGTGCGCCGATTATCACATCTACTGCCACGCCATGTTCATAGAGCCATTTGGCTTGAGGATACACAGGTGCAGTACCGAGACCGCCTGCAATAAAAACATAGCGGTGCTCTTTAAGTTCCTCGGGGCTCATGTGAACGAAATCGGATGGATTTCCAAGAGGACCTACCACATTGGCGTAGCTGTCGCCGGCTTCGAATTGTTCCACCATTTTATGGCTCGATGCGCCAATGAGCTGAATCACTACGGTTACCGTACCCTTTACAGGGTCGGAATCGCTGATGGTGAGAGGAATTCTCTCGCCCTGCTCATCATCGCGAATAATAAGAAACTGCCCGGGAAGAGCAGCCTTAGCGATGCGTGGAGCCTTTATCACAATTTTTGCGATAGTAGGGTTCAGCATCGTCTTTTCAAGAATCTCGAACATTATTTTGGTTACAGTTTATAAGGCATTTGCCTGATTACTTTACAAATATACGATTTTTGTATAATAAAACAAACAAAAATAAAGTATAGACCTATACCATTCCGGAGAATCCCAGGAAAGCCATAGCCATTATGCCTACAGTAATCAGGGCGATTGGAAGCCCCCTGAAAGGTTTTGGTACATCGTTTAAAGCCAAATGCTCGCGTATGCCGCTGAAAAGAATCATCGCAAGGCCGTAACCAAGCGAGGTGGCAAGAGCATATACCGTGGATTCGGCAAGATTAAGCATATGCGGAGCTGAGGTGCCGAAAGTGAACTCCTTGCTTACCACAGTTATAGCCACACCAAGTACGGCGCAATTGGTAGTGATAAGGGGAAGATAAATGCCTAAAGCTTTATAAAGAGAGGGGGAAACCTTTTTAAGCACAATCTCCACTATTTGAACAAGGGCGGCAATTACAAGGATGAAAGCAATAGTTTGTAAAAAATCGAGCCCGAAAGGCACTAAGAGATATTGGTTAAGCAGATAAGTCACGACCGTGGCAAGTGTAATTACAAAACACACGGCTATACTCATACCGGCGGCGGTTGAAATCTTGCTTGATACCCCCAAGAATGGGCAAATGCCCAAGAATTGTGCGAGGACAATATTGTTTACGAATATCGCGCTTATTATTATGAGAAAATATTCCATTACTTCTTAGCTATTTTATTAAACAATACCATCAGATAGCCTAACACTAAAAATGCGCCCGGAGCCATCACGAAAGCGAGTATGCCATCTCCTGTGATGAATTTCCAACCGAAAATCGAGCCGTTGCCGAGTATTTCGCGGATGATGCCTATCGTGGTGAGGGACATTGTGAAGCCGAGTCCCATTCCAAGCCCATCCAGAGCGCTCTTCCACCAGTTGTTCCTACCCGCAAACGCTTCCGCTCTGCCGAGTATTATACAGTTTACGACAATAAGGGGTATGAACAGGCCGAGAGTTCTGTAAACAGCCGGCGTGTAGGCCTGCATAAACAACTGAAGCACGGTAACAAAGGTGGCTATTACCACGATATATACCGGAATGTGAACTTTATCGGGCACCACCGGTGCAATAAGCGATATGGCTATGTTGCTGAGAATAAGTACGAACATTGTCGCCAGACCCATTTGCAAACCGTTCAGGGCGGATGTGGTGGTTGCAAGTGTGGGGCACATGCCGAGCAGCAGCACGAATGTGGGGTTCTCTTTGAGAAGTCCCTTTGTAATGATTGATAAGTTGCTGTTTGCCATGTCTACTTGTGCTGTAAGGATTTAACAAGATTGCGTGCATTCTGCACAGCAAGGGAGTAGGCGCGGGAGGTTATGGTGGATGCAGTTATTGCATCTATATCCCCCCCATCCTTTTTAAGAGTGATATTGCCGTTTGCAGGAAACTCTTTCCACTGAGCAATGAAATGAGCATCTGAGTCGCACTTGGCTCCAAGTCCCGGAGTTTCGCTGTGAGAAAGGACTTTGGTATTGTAGATAGTGCCGTCCGGAAGCACTCCCACCATTAAAATAAGAGGACCACTGAAACCGGCCGCTGAGCTTTTCACAGCATAGGCGCTGATGGTTTCGGCGATTCGGCTTACATAATATTCCATTTCACCGGACTTGATGGGCTCAGATATTTCGCCGCCTGCGGGAAGAACCTCTGCTATTGCCGCTCTGGCCTCTGCTACCAATGCCTCTTCAATAGGTTTTTTGGTTACGGCATAAACGCTGCCTAAAATGGCGCCGCAAAACAGACAAACCAAAAACAGGCAGAGCACCATATTTTTAAAATTGTTTTCTGCTGCCATAGACTATTTCCTCCCGTATTTTCTTTGATGGAACGCCATGTTGATAAGCGGCACCGTCATATTCATTATCAATATGGCGAAGGCCATTCCCTCGGGATAAGAGCCGAAGTAGCGTATCATCATGAGTATAAAGCCAATGCCGAAGCCGTAGAGAACACCGCCCCAGTCGTTCATAGGCGAAGTAACGTAATCGTTGGCCATAAAGCAAGAGCCTAAAATAATGCCGCCGGTAAGCAGATTGAATACCGGTCCGGTGTAAGTCATGGGATCTATGGAATGGAAGATGCCGGCGATAACGGCGACTGTGGCAAAAATGCTGATGGTAATCCAAGGCTTTACAACCTTACGGCAAAGCAGATAAATCCAACCCACCAATAGGGCCAAAGCCGAGATTTCTCCGGCAGAACCGCCTATGTTTTCGAACAGAGTGCCGAAGTTCACGAGAGCATCTGCCTTGTCTGCACCAAGCAGTTGCACTTGTTGAAGGAGAGTGGCGCCGCTGAACGCATCTACATTTTTGATAAAACCGTTCGGAGCGGGCCAGGTGGTCATTTGGGCGGGGAAACTGATGAGCAGAAAAACCCGTCCCACAATGGCGGGGTTGAAAATGTTCTGCCCTATTCCTCCGAAGGTCATCTTGGCTACTCCTATAGACACAAGCGCACCAATCAGCACTATCCACCAGGGCATATCGGCAGGCAGGGTCATGGCCAATAGAATACCCGTAACAACTGCGGAAAGGTCGCCGATTGTGGAAGGCTTTTTCATCAAGAACTTTGTTATGGCCCATTCAGTAAGCACGCAAAAGGCTATGCTCTCGAGCATAACAAAAATCGCGCTCCATCCATAAAAGAGGAAAGACACTATAAGCGCAGGGCTTAGCGCAATTATAACGTCCAGCATTATTTTTCTTGTGGACACCGGCGCATGCCAATGGGGATTTCCTGAAACTATATAAGAATCTGCCATAATCTATTGTTTTTTTGCTTCGGCTTTTGTTTCACTTGCAGCTTTCGCTTCGGCTGAAGCCTTTGCTGCAGCTGCACGCGCTCTCATTGCAGACATTACCTGCTGCTTTGCTATTCTTATATTGTCGAGCAAAGGTATGCCGGCAGGACAGCTGTAGAGGCAGCATCCGCACTCTATGCAATCTTGCACTGCATGCTTTTCCAATTCATCCAGCCTATCCCCTGCTTTGTAAAGTCGATTCAGCAGGAAGGGCTCAAGCCCCATAGGGCAGGCGTCAGAGCAATGTCCGCAACGTATGCAGGCCTGCTCTACAAGGCGCTTGGTAGTCTCGTATTTAAAATAAAGCAAAGATGAACTGCCTTTTACACTCGCAGCATCTAAATTCGCTATCGCCTTGCCCATCATCGGCCCTCCGCTTACTATCTTGGCTGCCGCCTTGGGAACACCGCCGGCATATTCCGCTATATAGCTTAGAGGCATGCCGATACGGAACTCGTAATTATGATGGGCTTCAACAGGCAGGCAATCGCCCGTAACGGTTATTATGTTGGAAATCAGAGGCTTGTTCTTTTGTACGGCCTCATACACCGCATAAGCGGTGGTAACATTCTGCACTACCGCCCCGACGCTTATGGGAAGGGCTCCGGAGCCGACCTCGCGACGCATCACTGCTTGAATAAGCTGTTTTTCACTTCCTTGCGGATATTTTTTCTTAAGCTGGACAACTTCCATATCGGGATAGCCGAGCTGTGCGAGAGCATTCCGCATGGAAGTCACAGCCTCCGGCTTGTTATCCTCTATACAAATGGAGCATTTAGGACCGCCAAGAATTTGCTGCATTATTGCCGCTCCTATTATTATACGCTTGGGGCGCTCTATCATCAAACGATAGTCGCTGGTAAGGAAAGGCTCGCATTCGCTGCCGTTTATGAGCAGTGCTTCAGCCTTGGGGCTGCCGGGGGCGGGATTCAGTTTTATATGGGTGGGGAAGGTTGCTCCTCCCAAACCTACCACGCCGCAAGCCTTGATGCGTTCAAGCATCATCAAAGAATCTTCCGGAATTTCGCTTACAATATCTTCGCCGGTATCCACCCCTTCCACCCACTCATCTCCTTCTACATCTATTATTATATGGGGGACCATTCTGCCGGCAATATCGGGCATCGGGCTTATGGCCTTTACCGTGCCGGATGCGGGCGAATGGACCATGGCGGATATGAATCCTGCGGATTCAGCTATCAACTGCCCGGTCTTCACTTTATCTCCGACGGCGACAATGGGTTTGGCCGGTGCACCAAGATGCTGAGCCATAGACACATACATGGTTTCAGGAAGAGGCAACTGCTCTATCGCCTTGTCTTTTGCAGGTTTGCAGTCCCGCGGATGAACGCCGCCTATGCTGAATGTTAGTTTACTCATTTGCGTTTTGCTATTCTTTCTTTAATCCCTGCCTTATCCAGCGGCTTCGGGAAATTTATTCCGTGAATGGCTCCGGTGGGGCAGACGGCTTCGCACTCACGGCAGAGTTTGCATTTGCTATAATCGATGGTGGCCAAATTGTTTTCAAAAATTATAGCATCGTGCTGACAGGTTTTGAAACATATCGCGCAAGCTATGCAGGCGTTGGAGCAGGCTTTTTTTGCAACGGGGCCTTTGTCGGTGTTGCGGCAAGCCACAAACATGCGCATTCCGCGCGGACCTTTGTCGCGAAGTTCTATGAGACCCTTGGGGCAGGCCTTTACACAAGCGCCGCAGGCTGTGCATTTTTCTTCATCAACAAGCGGCAGACCTGTTATCGGGTCCATGCTGAGCGCACCGAAGAGGCAGGCTTCCACACAATCGCCGCAACCTAAACAACCATAAGAACAAGCCGTGTCCCCTGCATACAATCCGGCCTTTACAACGCAACTCTGAGCTCCATCATAAATATTTATCTTAGGGCGGGCTTCACAGGTGCCATTGCAACGGATTACCGCAATTTTGGGAACCTTTTTTACAGGCTCATAACCGAGGATGGCCGCCACCTGTTCCATTACAGCATCTCCTCCGACAGGACAATAGTGTGCACTGAGATCGGGAGCTTCCAAAAGCGATGCAGCGAAATCGTGACAACCGGCATAGCCGCAGCCACCGCAATTGGCGCCGGGCAGCACCCCCTCTATTTCTTCAATACGGGAATCTTCCGAAACCTTGAATTTTTGCGCAAACAAATACAATAGAAGCGCAAGCACAAGGCCCAAGCCTGCAAGAATGACTATGGTCCAAATTACTGCAGATGTCATGATTTTTCCTTAATGTAAAATATATATTCGTTGGAAAGCTTTTCACGGAAAAGCCAAAGGAGCAAATAATAAACAGCTGTGGCGGCTATGGCCAAAAGGCCGGAAAGCCACTCCTTCACGCCTGCACCGACAAGCAGCAAAAGCACTGCGAGCAGCACTGCAAGCGGAATTACATAGGAAAGCCAAACTGCTTTGAAACCCATTCCGCGCTTAAGGCAGACTTCCACCTCCTGTCCAATCTCCCAATTGCCGAGAGTAGTGGGAATTTGAATTATTTTTTCTTCATTCTCAGAGGCGCCGCAAAAACCGGAAGCATGGCAGGAGCTGCAAGCGGACGGAGCTGTAAACTTGACGGTTGTAAATTCAGGCGTAATGTCGATTATTGTTCCGGGGTGTGATATTACTTCGGCCATCTTTTATTAAAAATCAGTATTCATAGCGGACGGAATAGATGCTAAGGCGTCCAAAGTTTCATATGGTTCCACAAAGCGGACTTGCTCGCCCTTGAAAACCATGTCGATTTCGCCGACTTCGCCATTTCGGTGTTTTGCAATGATGATTTGGGCCTTTCCTTTATCTTCCGGATTGTCCGAAAGACCCAAATAGTCCGGTCTATGTATAAAGATAACCATATCGGCATCCTGCTCTATTGAGCCGGATTCGCGAAGGTCGCTGAGCATAGGCTTTCCGCTGCCTCCCTGCCTTTGAACAGAACTGCGCGAAAGTTGTGAAAGCGCAATAATAGGAATATTCAACTCTTTGGCGGTTGCTTTGAGAGTACGGGAGATGTAGGCAACTTCCTGTTCCCGAAGACCTCCCTTGTAATTTTCCGGAGCCTGCATAAGCTGCAGATAATCCACCAAAATAAGACCCACTCCCTTGTTCTTCACCAAGTTTTTGGCCTTGGTGCGGAATTCCATGATAGGAAGGCTCGGAGTATCATCAATATATAAAGGCGCTGCGGACAGGTCCTTTATACGATATTCCAATTGCTCCCATTCGTAATCTTCCAGTTTTATAGCGCCTTTTATTTTATCTGCGCTAAGGCCTGTTTCTGTTACAAGCAGACGCTTTGCAAGTTGGGCACAATTCATTTCCAATGAGAAAAAGGCCACCGGCGTATGCCTGTCTACCGCCGCATTCCGGGCAACATTAAGAGCAAAAGCGGTCTTTCCTGCCGAAGGACGGGCTGCTATTATTATAAGGTCGGAGTTTTGCCAGCCATTGGTTATGCGGTCTACGCTAACAAAGCCGGAAGGAACACCGCTGAGACCGGTGCTTTCTTGTTGTTCTTCTAACTCAATTACTACATCCTTGATTATGGAACCTACAGCCTGTACCTCTTTTCGGCGGTTGCTCTGGATGGCATCATAGAGTTTTGTCTGTGCCCCATCTATGAGATTGTCCACATTGATGGAATCATCAAAAGAATCTTTTAAGATTTGATACGAAGCTGTTATAAGATTCCTTTGGATAGACTTTTGATTGAGAATCTTTACATAGTATTCCAAATAAGCCGCACTGCCTACCTTTTCCGACATGCCTGTAAGCACGACAGCCCCGCCAACCTCTTCGAGTTTGCCAAGCTCGCGAAGCTTGCTGCTCACCGTAACAATATCTACGGGATTGTGCTCTTCAACAAGCTTGCTTATAGCTTCGAAAATCATCCGATGCCGCGGAGCGTAAAAATTTTCCGGTGTAAGATATTCCATGGCGATATCGACACTGGACGGCTCCAGCATCATAGCGCCAAGAACAGATTCCTCTACATCAAGAGCCTGAGGGGGTTTATTGCCCACTTCGAGGCTTAGGTTTTCGAGGTCCGGTTTTTTGTCTTCCTTCTTTTTGTAATTACGCTGGTCTTTCATGGCTAGTTTGATAATTTAATAATATGTCAATGATTTTTCAAACGCAAAGATAATGTTCGCTTCGGCAAAATTCCATCATAAGTTAAATTTCAACACTATGCCATTTTTTATGTTTGCTGTCTTGGAGGATATGATTATTCTGCGTCGGGATTTACTATTATACGGCCGCAATGCTCGCAAATAATGAGCTTGTTGCCGGATGCTATATCTACCAGTCTTTGCGGAGTGATTGTATTGAAACATCCTCCACAAGCATTTTCGTTATATACGGGTACTACTGCAAGATGATTGTGCACGCTTTCACGGATGCGGTTGTAAGCGCTGAGAGTGCGGGCATCTAATTTCTTGGCAAAACCTTCCCTGCGCTCACGAAGTTTTGCCTCATGCTCGGCAGTGGAGCCTACTATCTTTTCCAATTCTTCTTTTTTGGCTACATAGTCCTGGGTGCGAATGGATATTCTATCGTTGATACTATCTATAACCTGCCTGAGTTCCTCTATCTTATCTTTAGCCTCCGTGATGTTTTTTAAATCTATAAGACGGAGAAGGCCGGTGTTCTCAAGCTCCTTATTGATGGAATCATATTCGCGGCTGTTGGTAATGCTTTCGAGTTGTTTCTGATACTTCTCTATGTCAGCATCGTGCTCTACTATTTTCACCTTTGCCGCTGCGATTATCGCATTCTTTTCCTCGACGGATGCCTTAAGTTTCGCCACCCTGTCCTCGAGCTCTGAAATTTCCGTTTCGAGGGTCTCCACCTCTGCCGGAAGTTCTCCACGCAAATGAATGAGTTTTTCGATATCGTTATCTGCTCCCTGAAGGCTATAGAGCAACTTTAGTTTTTCTCCCACATTGAGGGACGAGTCTGCAAAATCCTTTTGCAGCGATACGAATGTTTCCCTCTGGTCTATTGGGGTTTCCACCTTTTTAACTGTTTTTTTTGCCATATTTATTTAAATTCTATTTATTCGATTCAATGATTGTGCCCAACAAAAAAGCTGTTTAAGCACGAACTACAAAGTTAAATAAAAAATCCGTTTATTACAGATTCTTTTTAATTTCTATCAACTGCGTGCGGATTTCTTTCAGGGAGTCGAGGGCCTTAACCCTATAGCTCACCTTGGAATTGTCGGAAATTATTTGCATTTCCGCCCCATCAAGAGAAAGTCCTTTGGTCTTAATGAGATAATGCAGTTGCTTTAGAGTTTCGATTTCTTCTGCTGTGTACCGACGGCTCCCCTTGCTTGTGCGGGAAGGCTTAAGCAGTTTTGTAAAGCGATTGGTCCAGTATCTCACCAAAGACACATTTTCGCCAAGTATTTCGGCCACTTCCCCTATTGTCCAAAATAATTTTTCCATATTGCTAATCCATTGACTGCTTTGTATATGTGGCCATGTAGAGCATATTCGAATATTCTCTTGGGCCAACCGAAGCAAAAATGTAGTTTATCGGATCCATGGGTATGCCGTTCAGCAAAACCTCGTAGTGAAGATGAGGCGCAAAGGCGCTGCCGCTCATACCCGATGTACCTATTATACGGCCTTTGCGTATGGTTTCCCCTTGTCTTACTTTAATTTCTTCAAGATGGCAATAGCGTGTCTCGTAACCTCCGGAATGCATAAGCAACACCGTATTGCCGTCCCCTTTACTGGACCTGACCACCTGCCCGACAACGCCGTCTGCCGTCGCCCTAACCGTAGAGCCTCTCGGCACTATGAAATCCAAACCGTTATGACGCACTTCCGCTTTTATAATGGGATTAAGGCGCGGACCGGTGGAAGCCCCTATCTGGGGATAGGATATTTCATCTACGGGAAGAATCATTGGCGGAAGTTCCTTTCCCCTTGCCGCCAAATTACGATAGATTTCTTCAAAGGCGGCGCTCACCCTTGCCGACTGTTTTATCAAACGATCTGCCTTCGCCGTAGTATAAGTGACAATTTTTGTATCAGGCACCGTATCCGCTCCGAAAAACATATCCAACGAACCTATGGGGTCGACGCTCGGAGCCTCATTATGAAAGACATTCCTATATATCTCATTGTCTTTTACTTCAAGCGCTGCTATGCTCTTTTCAAGGAGTTTGCTTCGCGGAGAAATACTCGGATAGGCCTTTTCGTAAGCGCGGATTTCACGAGCCAAGCGTTTTTCGGTATCGGTGCTGATGAAGGCGGCAAGCACGAAATATAAAACTACAAACAAGGACAGCGACACCAAAATCACCCTCAGCAAATTGCTTATCAATCCCAAAAAGTTGAAGCGCGCCTTACGATAGCGCATACTTTTATTATCGTATTCGTAGCGGCTTTGTTTCATCTTTTACGGGAATCTAAAAGTTGGAGTGAAGATTTCTGTTTTGGGGAAGCCTCTTCGCGGCGATTCTTTACCATAGCAAGATATTCCTCCACCGACATGTCTAAATTCATATATCTCCACGGATTCACTGGACGCCCCATATAGATAACCTCATAATGCAGGTGCGGTCCTGTGCTTTTGCCCGTGTTGCCTATGGCGCCTATCAAGTCTCCCCTGCTTACTTTTATGCCCTCCGCAACATCTATTCTGGAAAGGTGAGCATAGCGTGTTTTATATCCGAAGCCGTGGTCAATCATTACTTCATTGCCATAGCCGCTGAACTTGAATTCCGTCTTTATCACTACGCCGTCTCCGGTGGCATATACGGGATAACCGACATGAGCTGCAAAATCCTGCCCCTCGTGAAAACGCACCCCGCCATAAACAGGATCAACCCTGTAGCCGAAGGCGCTCGCAAGACGGAACTGCCTCCTGTCGGGAAGTATGGGCGGCACGCTCGGAATATGAGCCAACATATCGCCTGCTGTAAGCGATATAGCACGCACTTCGTCCAAGGCAATGCTTTGGATATATACTCTTTTGGTTAGATTGTCCATCCTGAGCAATGTGGTTTTAAGGGAAGATGCCGCTCCCATCTCATCGAGATAATCGTAGCGGGAGGCGCTTCCCAACCCGGAATTTTTAGCTTCAATGGGAATTGTACCAAGACCATAGATGGAACGGTACACGTGATCATCTCTATCTTCCACTCCTTCCAATGTGGTTTCGAAAAGATCCAACCTCCGGTCTACCAGGGCCATACGTGCCTCCCAGGCGGCGGCTTCGCGCTTGAGCCTTGCTGTTTTTGGTAAATCCAAACCTAAAACCGAAGTGAATATCCAAAAGTACAGATAGCAAAGGCCTATCGCAGACACCACCGCAATGGCTATTCGAGCAGGTCGATGCCAGCGCGGGCCCTCGCGTACTTGATACTGTAATGTTATGGGATCGAAAACATACTTCGGCATTTTGCAAAGATACGAAAAAACAGTAATTTTGTGGGCTATATTCATTTGAATCATGACATCTAAAGAAATAAGACAACAATTTCTGGATTTTTTCGCCTCCAAGGGACATACCATAGTGCCGAGTGCGCCGATGGTAATAAAGAATGATCCTACTCTCATGTTCACCAATGCCGGTATGAACCAGTTTAAAGATATCTTTTTGGGGAATCTGACGCCAAAGATGAAAAGGGCTGCGGACAGCCAGAAATGCCTTAGAGTAAGCGGCAAGCACAACGATCTTGAAGAGGTGGGTCACGACACCTACCACCACACCATGTTCGAGATGCTCGGCAACTGGAGTTTCGGCGATTATTTCAAGGCCGAAGCCATCGATTGGGCTTGGGAACTTTTGACCGGAGTCTACAAGATAAATCCCGAACTGCTCTATGCCACCATATTCGAGGGCTCAGAGGAAGATGGCACATCGCTCGATGAAGAAGCCCGCAATGCGTGGAAAAAATATCTTCCCGAAGATCATATAGTTTTAGGCAATAAGCACGATAACTTTTGGGAGATGGGAGATACAGGTCCCTGCGGCCCATGCTCGGAAATCCATATAGACCTTCGTCCCGAAGAGGAAAGGGCCGAAACCTCGGGGGCGAGCCTCGTGAATACCGGAGAAACGCGGGTGATGGAAATCTGGAACTTAGTGTTTATGGAATATGAGCGCAAGTCCGATGGCAACTTGGTGCCGCTTCCGGCTAAAAACATTGATACCGGTATGGGCTTCGAGCGCCTTTGCGCTGTACTTCAAGGCAAGAACAGCAATTACGACACAGATATCTTCTCGGGCCTCATAAGCAAGATTGAGGAACTCTCGGGACACAAATATCACGAAAGCGGAAAAACTGAAGTAGCCATGCGTGTGATTGCCGACCATATCCGCGCCATAGCTTTCAGTATAGCGGACGGGCAGTTGCCGAGCAATGTGAAAGCCGGCTATGTTATCCGCAGGATTCTTCGCAGAGCAGTACGCTACGGCTACACCTTCCTTGATTTCGGCGAACCTTTCCTCTGCCGTCTTGTGGCACAATTGGTGGAAGATATGGGCGAGGCCTATCCTGAACTGAAGGCTCAGCAAACGATTATAGAAAATGTTATCCGTGAGGAAGAAATGGCATTCCTTCGCACGCTCGACCGCGGTATAAAATTGATGGATGAGTATATGGCTAAAAATGCCGACTCTAAAATCATATCCGGTACAGATGCTTTTTCTCTCTACGACACTTTCGGCTTCCCCATTGACCTCACTCAGCTGATTGCCGGTGAAAATGGTTACAGCGTAGATATGGAGGGCTTCAAGATAGAATTAGAAAAGCAAAAAGAACGCGCCCGCAATGCCGCAATCAGTACTTTCGGTGACTGGACTGTTTATCACGAAGGGGACAGCGTGGAGTTTACCGGTCACGATGAAACCGTGCATAAGGGCGCCTTGCTGCTCAAGAGCCGCAGTGTGGAGGAGAAGAAAAAGAGCATGATTCAGCTTGTATTCGATGTCACTCCGTTTTATGGAGAGATGGGAGGAGAGGTAGGCGATATCGGCGCAATTATAAGTGCAGACGGCGAAAGGATACCTATCCTGAACACGATAAAAGAAAACGAACTCACTATACATGTGGCAGAAAAACTGCCTGCGAATTGCGATGGTCCCTTTACCCTTGAAGTGGATGTGGAAAGAAGGCAGAAGGTTGCAAACAACCATTCCTGCACCCATCTTCTGAATAAAGCTCTTATAGAAATTTTAGGAGGGCACGTCGAGCAGAAAGGCTCTTATGTGTGCGAGAATTATTTCCGCTTCGACTTCTCTCACTTCGAAAAACTCAGTAGGGAGCAGATTACAGCGGTGGAGAGCCGTGTGAATCAACTTATCCGCCGGAACTTCCCCTTGGTGGAAAAGCGTGATGTCACCATGGAGGAGGCAAATGAAATGGGAGCTATTGCCCTCTTCGGCGAAAAATACGGAGAAAAGGTGCGCGTAGTCAACTTCGGTCCCAGCACCGAACTCTGCGGAGGCTGCCACACAAGCGCAACCGGCAATATTGGTCTGTTTAAGATAAACTCCGAGTCGGCCATAGCGGCCGGCATACGCCGTATAGAAGCCGTAACGGGAGAGGAAGCTGAGGCTCTTGTAAATGAGCTTCAAAGCACTATGCGCGACATAAGGAGTATGCTTAACAATGCTGCGGATGTCAGCACAGCCATAAGCAAAATAATAGAGGACAACGATTCCTATAAGAAACAGCTTGCCGAGGCATTCAAGGAAAAAACTCTCCGATACAAGAGCGAATTGCTTGGCAAGAGCGTTACCATAAACGGGCATAATGTCATAAAGCTCACTGAGGCGCCCGACTTCACCATGCTTCGCGATGCCGCCACAATGTTGCAAAGGGAAGCAGAGAATCTTGTGATTGCGGCCGCACTTGAACTCGAAGGCAAAGCCCAACTGCTGCTTATGTACAGCCACGACTTGGTGGCTGCCGGCAAGAACGCCGGAGCGGATATACGCGAGGCCGCAAAACACATACAGGGAGGCGGAGGCGGCCAGCCCGGTCTTGCAATGGCAGGAGGCAAGAATGTTGCAGGATTGGGAGAAGCCATGCAAAAATTGTTGGAAAAGATTTAATTATTTGATTCCCCCGTGAAAAGGCTCGACCGGTTCATATTAAAGTCATTCGTAGGGCCGTTTTTTGCGATCCTGCTTGTGGTGATATTCATCCTGATGATGCAATTCCTCTGGGTGTATATCGATGAATTAGTGGGCAAAGGCCTGAGTTTGGGAGTTATATTGGAGTTTATGTTTTGGGGAAGCTGCACCACTCTTCCCCTATGCCTTCCCCTCTCCACTCTATTGGCATCTATGATGACAGTGGGGCAAATGGCAGAAAACAACGAACTGATGGCCATAAGGGCATCCGGCATCTCTCTTTCCAGGGTACTTCTCCCTCTTATGATAAGCGCTGTTATCATCTCAATAGTCGCCTTCTTTGTCTGCAATAACCTCGTACCCAAAGCTTATAACGAAATCTATACTCTCAGGGACGATATAGGCAAGACCAAGAACGAAATCAAAATCCCCGCAGGTACTTTTTACGATGGCATAGAGGGGTACATACTAAGAGTGGAGGACCAGGACAAGGTTTCGGGCGTGATGCGCGGCGTAATGGTTTACGACCATACCGACAATAGAGGCAACACCTCTCTTATTTTGGCCGACTCAGCCCTTATGAAGATGAGCAAGAACAAAGACTATCTTATCTTCACCATGTATGATGGGGCCAGCTATATGGAAACCAATATCCAAAGATACAGGGACACCACTTTTGAGGTGCAGCATGTGGACTTTTATCGACAGGAGCTCATAATCCCGTTAAAAAACTACTCTTTCGAAAAATCCGACTCCAGCCGTTTCGGCGACCAGGCGAATTCCATGAAATTGGTCCAACTTGCCGCTGAGCAGGACACTTTGCGTAAAAGTACAAAGGAGGCGCATGACAAACAATATAACGCCATCAGGCAAAGCGGCTATTTCAATTTGACATCTCAACTCGATACCGCCGTTATAAAAACCAAGGGCGAAATGCCTGCCTTCGAGAGCAACGATTTTCTTGTATGGAACGACCTTTCAAGGGAGATAAGGGCTTATGAGCGCGCAAGGGAGAAGTCGATAAGGTTAGGAGGAGATATTAACAGCCATTCCTATGAGGTTTTTGACTATTTGTATCGCCTTAGACGAATAGATATTGCGTACTTGAAGAAATTTGCACAAGCACTTGCCTGTCTGCTGTTGTTCTTCATAGGGGCTCCGCTGGGAGGACTTATCAAGAAAGGCGGATTGGGCTCCAGTGCAATAATTTCGGTGCTGTTTTTCGTGCTTTATTGGGTGGTTGATATTTCCGGCACCAAACTCGCCCGCGACGGAGCGGCAAGCGCATGGGTGGGCGCCTTCATTTCGGCATTCGTGCTCGCCCCCATCGGGGCTTTCCTCACATACAAGGCCATCAATGACGCCACACTCTTTGATGGTGACCGAATAGGTACCTGGTGGCGAAAGATTAAGAGTCTGGTTGAGCGCTTCTTCCGCCAGAAGAGGATAGTTTTCATGGGTACGCCGGAATTTGCGGTGGCTTCACTGGATGCTTTGGTAAAAGCAAAATATAAGGTGGTCGGGGTTGTAACAGTGGCGGATAAAGCCATGGGGCGGGGATTAAAGGTGCAGGAGAGCGCTGTAAAGAAATATGCCGTTGAGCATGGAATACCTGTTCTGCAACCGCTAAAGCTCAAAGACCCCGAATTTTTAGAGGCCCTCGCGGCCTGGCAGGCGGATTTGTTTGTAGTGGTGGCTTTCAGGATGCTTCCAGAAGAGGTTTGGAGAATGCCCAAATTAGGCAGCTTTAATCTGCATGCCTCGCTTCTTCCGCAATACAGAGGCGCCGCACCCATAAATTGGGCTCTTATAAACGGTGAGAGAATGACGGGCGTAACCACCTTTATGCTCGATAAAGATATAGATACGGGAGGGATTATCCTGCGTCAGGAATACCGCATCAGCCCGGAAGATACGGCCGGCACTCTGCACGACAAGTTAATGGAGATAGGGGCGCAGTTGGTTGTGGAAACCACTGAGGGTATTTTCCAGCACAATGTGGAAACCCGCATACAACGCTCATTTATTCAAGGAAGCGAAGTGCTGAGGTCGGCTCCGAAGCTCACCAAAGAAAATACTCGTATAGACTGGTCTGCATCCGCCGCCAATATCTACAACTTAGTTCGCGGACTAAGCCCCTACCCTGCCGCTTGGACTACCTTGGTGGGCGAAGGGAAGGAGCCGGTGGAATGCAAGATTTTCTTCGGAAAAGCTCTTTCTTCTAAGGAGATGGGTGCGGGCGATGGTTTTGCTGCGACAGGCGGAATTACCTCTAACAGTGCTGTTGCGGACGGATTTTCAGATGGTACTGCCGAAGCTGGAATTTCCGACAAAACGCCCGGAACTATTGCATCCGACGGCAAAACCTATTTGGCTGTTGCAACCGGAGAAGGCTGGTTTATGGTAAGCGACTTGCAGCTTGCAGGCAAAAAGCGTATGGCCGTGGATGACTTCTTGCGCGGCTGGCGCAATCCTGAAGCCTACAAGGCAGTTTAGATATTATCCTCAAATAGTTCCTTCTGTCTTTTGGCAAATTCTGTACGATGAGAAACAAGTTCTGCCAAATCATCTTTTAGAACAGACAGTATTTCTTCAGCCGGAATATACATTTCAGTTGTAAATAAGGAAGGGAACCCTTCTTCGTCAAAATTTAAGTGAGATTTTGCATTTGATATCGCAATGGTTGTCTTGTCTATTGTTTTTTTTGCAGAGATACCTCCATTCACAATTTCCCCTATCCTTTTTTTCAGCCAACTACTCCGTTTTTTTGGTTGCAGCGATTCGCATTCTTCAAGAATCTTCACATCATTACTATAATGATAATACAGCCATATTTCCAAACACGGATTGCTAATTATCCACCTGTATATTCCTTGTGATTTATCATTTTTATAAAAAGTTTTAAGCTCAAGTCCGTAATGATCCACATCTTGAATAAGGTAAATGGAATCCCCTGCAAGATAGTCTCGTCTTTGGCCGTAATAGTCAATGAAATAACCAGACTCAACAGAGTTTTTTGTCAAGGCAACCATTTCTTCAGGAATCAAACCTTGTCCTTCTTTAGAAATGAAAATTATAGATAAGCGTTTCGCATCTTTAAATTGTTCGAGATATTGGCGTTCTCTTTTTGCACCTCCGGAAACCGTGAATATGCGAGAAACCTCAACCATCGGAACTCCTTTTTGGTAATCCGGCGATATGGTCTCATCAATGGTGTCAAGGAATTCTTCTTTGAAAGGAGCGGATTCCCTTGATTCTCTCAGAATTTCCCGCACACCATCTTGTTTGTTATATTTCAGGTTATTAATTTCCATCAGGAGAAGAAGGCTTGGAAATTGATGAGGGGAGTTCCCCCAAACCTGTCATCCATATAACCTTTCCGAATCGAAAGAGTTTTATGTAACTTGAATTCGTTCAAAGAATAGAATTGAGAACTGCCTCCCACCTTATCTACAATCCAGATTTCGTCTGGGCGCAATATCTTATACTGATCTAACAGATAGTCTTCGTGAGTAGTGAATATAAGTTGTCCTTTGGTTGGCTTATCCCCAATTATTTTTATTAAGCCTTTTAGAAGTTTTGGATGTAAACAGTTATCCATTTCATCCACCACAATCAGCACATCTTCTTTTAGCATTTTGTATAATGCCGGCATGAGAATAAGCAACTTGATAGTTCCGTTGGATTGAGTAGAAACGTCCATCTCCCCAACAAAACCATCCTTGCCATATTGTCTAAAAAGCAACTCTTTAACTATTTTAAACCCTTCTTCGTTGGTAATAGAAGCAATCGGCCTGTCACCTTGCATTTTAGTTAAGGAAATATCGTTTTCCACCTTTAGTTTACCCTCGTTGAACAAGCGTTTTTCTCCGTCGCTTAGGTCAGCATACCACTCTTCAAAAGTTTTTTTTCTCACATCCAGACTCTCAAGTCCGAGACCAATGTTTGAGAATACCATGTTAGTAAAGGACATCAGCCCTTGGTCTTTTGAAAGCAAGTCTATTAACTGAGGTATATTTCTAAAGTAAGACAAAGGAAGCACGTCATTTTTAAACCACTCGTACGGTTCTATGAGATCGGATTTGTTCACAATCCGCAAATTACCGTTCAGGGTAAGGAAAGAACAATTCCAAAAACTAGTTAATTGCCTCTCTATGATTTCCTTAATCGGCCTGGAAACGGAGAATGACAAGAACTGGATTTTGTCATATGAACGACTATAGATCGGAGTGTTGTCATTAACTCCGATGCCGCTCAGTAATAATTCTTCTTTCTTTATTCCCTTTTCATCAATTTCCAGATTCAGTATGTATACTTTTCCTTTTTTCTCAAACTCAATAATGAAAGCAATAGGAGGATTGTCTTCCCTCAAAGGAAGCATAAATCTGTTTTTAGTATACCACTCTTTAATATTGAAATTATTATTGAGTGCCGAAAAGAACAGCTTTAAAAACTCAAAAGCCTTGTATAGATTTGATTTACCGGCTCCATTTGCACCGTAAACAGCCGCCATCTTCATGACGGAAGGCAAATTCTCTTTTGAATATACATGTTCCTTTAAGTTTTCACGTTTAAGATTTGGGAACATGTCAAATTGGATAGGCTGCCCGAACGACTTGAAATTATCGATTATTAGTCTGAAGAACATATTTATAGCACATTAGTTAGGTTGATATTGATTCTCTGTTCCATCGGCAAATATAACAATTTTTCTCATTCACGTGAAATTTTCACGTGAAGTTTTCACGCAAATGAGAAAATTAGCTGTTGGAATAATACTATTAAAGATAGAAAACTGATGTAAGCGCCTTATATTCAGGGCTTCTGCTGCCGTCTTCTTGCAATAGGGTAAGTTCTTCTTCAAGGGGAAGTGATTCCAAACTTGCATTTACGCTTATTGTAAACTCCGCTATTATACGGGAAAACGGCTTGGCGGGAGTTGTCCGGATACGGAGGATGCGGAATAACTGCAGGCCGTATGAGGCGGCAGTACGCAGAAGTTCGCGCTCGCATTCGCTCGGAAGTATTATGGAGAGCCTGCCGGCTGGCGTCTTTGCCTCCGAACCACAATCGGCCTGCGGATTTTCACAATTTGCTTCTTGGTCTCTTACGGCCTTGCCTGACAAATCCCTTCCGCTACCGGCCCTTGTAAGATATTCCGCCGCAAAGGCGCATAGATGCCTGAAAGACAAGCTTTCGGTATGGCGAGCTGCAGCCTGGCGGGGCTTTGGATTAAGCAGAGAGGTATCGTAATAAGGAGGATTGGAAAAGATAAGGTCGAAACTGTTTTCGGGAGAAAAGTGCGAAAGCGGAGTGCATAAGGCCGTTAGTCTTTCCGAAAAAGGAGATTCGGCAAAATTATATGCCGCTTCCCGGGCAGATGCCTCGTCTATATCAACAGCAGTGATTTCGGCCTGAGCATTGCGCTGAGCGGCCATGAGGGCAATCAGTCCCGTGCCGGTTCCCACATCCAGCATCCGTTTCTCAAAACCTGTAATAGTCATGGAGGAACCGAGCAGCACCCCATCAGTGCCGACCTTCATTGCCGATTTTTCGTTTTTTACAGAAAACTGCTTGAAGCGGAAAACACTCATACAAACAAGCCGTCCTTCATGACGAGTGCACGGTCGCAAAGCGAGGCCAAGGATTGGTCGTGAGTTACTATTATGATTGTCTGACCCAAATCTTTACGAAGTTCGAAGAAAAGTTTGTGAATCTCTTCTTTTGTGGCCGAATCGAGATTGCCTGTCGGTTCATCCGCAAAAAGAACCGCAGGATTGTTTACAAGCGCACGCGCTACCGCCACGCGCTGCTGCTCTCCACCTGAAAGTTCCGCCGGCTTGTGCGACATTCTATCCGCAAGCCCCACTCTATTAAGCAATTGTGTTGCTTTTTCGCGAGCCTCACGGACGCCGCATCCGGCAATCAGGGCGGGAATCATAACATTTTCTTGCGAACTGAATTCAGGGAGAAGATGATGGAATTGAAATACGAAGCCTATCCTTTGCCCTCGAAAAGCCGAAAGCTCTTTACCGCTAAGCTTCAGAACATCTGTACCATCTATAAACAAACGTCCGGAATCGGGAGTGGACAGAGTCCCCAAAATTTCCAAAAGAGTGGTTTTGCCCGCGCCGGACGCCCCTGTAATAGCCACCACCTCGCCTTTGGAAGCCTGGAAATCAACACCTTTAAGTACCTTTAGCGAATCAAAACTCTTATGTATATCGTGAGCCTCAATAATCATAGACTACAAAGATAAAATTAATTCGGTATTGAATGTACCGAAAGATGGAAGCAGTTACTCCCAATCATCCGTGCGGAACGGAGGCATTGCTATACCATTTCCATTGTGGACAAGACCCGGAGCGTAATTATGGAACACATACCGCACTGCCACAGGCTTCGCAACTTCGGGGCAAGATACCAGAATGGTGGCGTATCCCTTTTGAACGCGACCGGTTGCAGGGTAGAAAACGCGATCTTCTCCGGCGACTTCAAATCCGGGAATGTCCTCATTAACAGGACCGAGGCCGGAATCATTATTCTTGAAGAACAAAAGCACTTTTCCGTCCTCCCTATATTCAGCACGTGAGAACATCGGAGCAAATGCACCCCAAATGGGTTTTCCGTAATCTTTCTTAAGTGCCATAAGTGCCAGACGACGACCGACTTCTTTCTTCTTTGCCGGATGGATACACCACTCTTCACCAATATCTGCAGTGGTCGCCATTCCGGAATGCGGGATAAGATCCAGAGTCTTTGCCTGCGCTTCCATCAGACGAGCTGCGGTCTGATCAAGAGCATCCCCCTTGAAAGAATACGGGGCAATCTGCACAAAATAGAACGGCATATCCGGCTTCCCCCACAAATCGCGCATCATCTGAGCGTATGCCGGCTGAAGCCTTACATACATATCTTCCATTCCGCGATTCGATTCGCCTTGATACCAAATCCATCCTTTAATTGTATAAGGAATAAGAGGGTTTACCATTCCGTTGAAAAGAGTACAAGGTTTGTACTGAGATTTCTCGGGAAGTTTTTCACCATCGAGGAATGATAAATCATATTCAGGGAATTTCTCAGACATTACTTCACGACTGATCCACGGCTCAATTAATGTTCCGCCCCAATTAGCAATCAAAATACCAATCGGCACATCCAATGCCATTTGAAGATACCTGGCGAAGAAATATGCCGTAGCACTCGTGTTTGCCACGGCATCAGGATAATTTTCAAGCCAAATCGCTTTGCAATCGGTCTTAGGCGTAGCTGAAGTGCATTTCTTAATTGTACACATTCTAATCGGTGTGCTTGGTTTGGCTGAGAGGATTACGTCTGTGGCGCCTTCAACAGGCTGCCCGTTGAACCCCTTCACCGGCATTTCCATATTGGACTGACCGCTGCAGAACCAGACTTCACCAATCAACACATTGGAGAATGTCACTTTTTCTCCATCAGATACTGTGATTGAATAAGGACCGCCGGCAGACGGAGTCTTTACTCTGGCAAACCATTTACCCGTATCATCGGCTGTAATAGATACTTTCGCCTTGCTCCAAGAAGTGCTGATGGAAATTTTTGCTCCGGATTTCGACGTTCCCCAGAAAGCCACATCGCTTTGCTGTTGAAGAACCATATTGTCGGAAAAAACAGATGGCATCCATATTTTTGCTGACAGCGAAAAAGCTATCAAAGAGCCGATTATTGTAAAAATTACTTTTTTCATAATATATTACAGCGAAAATACTTCGAGCCTCAACGATGGGCTTGATATTGTAAAAGTTATTTCAAGAAATCCCCGATAAGGCGAACTCATCTGAACCGGTTTTCCATTACACTTTGCCGAGTAATTCTTGGAAGGGTCCATACATACAAGGACAGCAACTTTTCGTCCCTTTGCATCTTTGTCAAATATCAAAGAGGCTTCCAAATCATCAAAATTGTCCGAGAATCTTTTTGACTCTACGATTGTATCAAATCCGGTACTGATGGTTCCGGGACGGAAATATGAAGCGAACCAATTAACCATCGGGGATGACAAGCCGGAAAAATTGTGCCACCCGGCTCCACGACCGGAAGCAATGATAAAATGTTCGAAAGACAAATATGTCAACGAGCATTCTTTGTTCCAAACGTCAAGTGCAGTGAATGCGATCTGACGGGCACGATCTGTAAGTCCCATATCAAGCATTGATTTCCACAGAATGAACTGGTGCGGCATCCATACGCATCCATTCCAATATCCATCCATAGAATAATATGAGGCACTCTTATCAACTGTACTTATCCCATAAGGGGTCCACAATTTATCCTCAGAAAACAGATTGTTCAGAAGAACTTCCTTTTGATGTTGTGTACATATTCCGGCCGCAAGAGGACTTGTTCCATCAAGACCCTTGTTAAAATTACTTCCATCCGGAGCTCTGTATAAACCAACAGGTTTCAAGTCAGAATCATGGACAACATATCCAAAATATCCGGCATCCTCATCCCAAGCATATGAAAGCACGGCATTGGACATCTTTGCAATATCTCTATCATATTGTTTTACATCTGACTTATAACCCAACTTTGAGGCAACCATTCTGAGGATTTTCGCAGAACGGAGATAATAGGATGTCGATACAACCGGAGCAACATACGGATATCTGTCTTTGTGCGAGCGCAAGTCGTGCTGTGGAGGATAATCGTCCCAACCGCCGGTACTATACCAAAGATCCCAAGTGCGTACAAAACCGCTTGGCATCATTGTATTCGATCTTTTGTCATGCCCGGCAAAATAGTCATAGTATTGCTTTAATCTGGGGTATAAGAATGCAGCCATTTCCCAATCCGAAGTCTTTGAGAGCAAGTCTTCGAAAGCAAAGAACTGCGTTGGAAGCGGGGTCCCGTGATGAATAAAAGCCTGGTCTGATCCCTGCTCCGTCGTATATGCACGGATTGTCTCAAAGGACTTCTCGGGAGCAAGGTCGGCTAAAGCCCATGAAATGAATCCGGAATCCCAGGTATAGAGACTGTTCCAATTCTTGCCGGGCGTGAAATGTCGGATGTTCTGGCCTTCTGCTTTAATTGGATAGACAATATTGGTAAGCAAAGTAGATTCGATTATTTGCTCTCCTAACTTATATCGTTCCCCTTCGGGAATACAATCAATATCATATGAGAATGATGAAACTTCTTTAACAATCGACTGCTCATCCTTATGAAAAGCAGCGATACGCTCCCGAACATATTTCTCCTCGCCACATACAATCAGATTCCAAATCGTAGTGTCGGACTTTGGCTGTAAGACAACCGGTCTTTGGAAAAGAGAAGTATAATGCCCAAGACTGTCTCCATGGAAGCATACAGGAGGATGACGGTGCACCGTCCTTTTCATAAAAAAGTCCATAAGCCCGTTTTCATAGCGCTTTACTCCACTCATCGGGAAGTTGGTGGCTATGCCATAATGCCGGGCAATGGATGAATACTTCACGACAAAATTCTTGTCCGTTGCTTTCCATTTCGGCACAAATGCTTTGGCCGGCTGAGAACTGTCATCTTCAAAATGAACGGAGCTCATTGTTTGAAGCAGTAAGTTCTGAGGCTCGGAAGTGTTATTCACGCACTTAATCTCAAGAAGCACGTTCCTGTCATCAACGATATGATATGTCGCATCCATATACACGAGGTCCTTCCACTCAAGTTCGTACCTGAAGCAGATATGACGCATATCCCGAGTCACTTTCCACGGCAGGCAGCCGGATTCATACAATGAGTTCGGGACCAGATATGAACGTCTGTAAAAACCCGGTACGAGGGTAAAGTCAACCATATTGCCGCTATCAGGATTTTCAATGTGCGATATTCCGGAATAGAGCTTGGAGTACGGCCCCCATGAATTCAGAGTCGTTATGTCATGAGAATTATTAAACAGGCCGGTCGCTAACAGCAAACAGAAAAGCAAATTCATCTAATCGGTTCTAAGTTGGTTGACTTCAGTAAATTGCGGCACTCTCGGAAGAAGTTCTCCGTTGATTCGGACATTCTCGAAATAGATATCCTCTGCATTTACCAATGTGTAGGCCGTCTTGCAATCAAGAAGTTCGACATTCTTCAATGTCACATTCTTGATAGGCACGCCCTCAACTCCGACGGCATAGAATCCGCACTCGTTGGATTTTCCGCCTTTGATATTCTGTATGGTAAAATCAGAAAATTTTGTGGGGTGATTACCTCCGCGGCCTCCATGGTAATTGTTCTCAAAACGTATAAATGCAGTGCGGACAGTATCCACGACAATGTTGTTAACCCAAACCTTGCGAATGAAGCCGCCACGATCCAGATTGGATTTAAAATAAATGGCACTATGGCATTTGCCGATATGCGTATCATACATATAAACGTTCTCCACGCCTGCAGCCATCTCGCTTCCGATGCACAAGCCATTGCAACGTGATGAGAATTCGCAGTTGCGAACTAGAATATTTGCCGTCTTCTGACCGATTCTCCAAGCATCCTGATCGCGACCGGCCTTGATGGCAATGGCATCATCACCGGTATTGAAACGGCAGTTTTCAATGAGAACATTAGTCGAATATTCAGGATCGCAACCATCATTGTTCTTATTGTGGGAGTCGATAGTGACGTCACGCACAATCACATTGTCGCAAAACAGCGGATGTATAACCCAATATGGACTGTCTATAATGGTCACTCCCTCAATCAGGACATTTTTACATCCATAGGGTTCAATCATATTGGGCGGCATTATGGAATGTGCACCGAAATGCCTTTCCCGAACCGGAACCAAATCGATTCCCATCTGACGCAACGTATCCTGTTGGGCAGAGCGCTGGGGGCGCATACGGGCAAAAGTGTTCGTGGCATTGCCGTCAATTGTCCCTTTGCCTGTTATGGCAATGTTGTTACAGTGATATGATCGCAGAAAAGAAGCATAATTATACAACTCTGTGCCTTCCCAGACCGTGGGCTCTGCCGGCAGATAATCAAGGGGGTTCTCACTGAATAGAAGCGTACAGCCTTCAGGAATAACAAGATTCACATTGCTCTTCAGATTAATGCTTCCGGCGCAGAAAACAGTTCCCTGCGGCAGGATAACCCGTCCACCTCCATCATCGGAGCATTTTGTTATAACCTCGTTTATAATCCCGCGACAGTCAGTACTGCCATCGGCTATCACCCCGAAATCCTGAAGAGGATAGTCCACGGCACGGAATTTAGGTTCGTGGACATATTTCAGTATCGCTCTTGCTCCTTCCGGCAATCCTGATCCGCAGGAGGTCAAGGTTGTCAGGAACGCAAAAACCACAAAAAATTTGAAACACTTCTTCATAAAAGAGATTCTACCAATTGAGTATGTCATATTGATCGTTTTGAAATTAGACTTCATTAAAAGTAATTATTTGTTTATTCTTTTCAATTCGTTTCCCAGCATTATAAATGCACCGATGGCATAACTTTCATTGCTGATTATGTCACGGTTATAATAATAATCACGGTCACCGATACAAGTTCCGGCACAAATTCCCGTTATCTCCATTTCAGAAGTTCCCGGATTGGAGATATTCCTTTTTATAATGCCATCATATGCCTTTTGTGCAGCAATTTCGCTTTTTTCAGATAAAATTCCAAGTCGTGCCCCTTTTGCAAGAGCAAAGGCGAACATCACCGAACAAGAAGATTCAAGAAAGTTCCCTTTATCTTTTGGATGTAAGGGAAGTTGATACCACAGCCCCGATTCCCTGTCCTGATATTTCAACAATGTGCCTGCCATTCTCTTGAACTTTGCGCTCATGATGGAATAAGCCGGGGAGTCAGGAGAAAGCACTTCGAGCAGATCTGCATAGCTCATCGCAACCCACCCGTTTCCTCTGCCCCAGAATTCATCGTTTCGACGAAGCGGGTTCGTGTTCCATCCGTATTGGCTGCAATCATCGTCTGACGGAAAATAACTTTCGGACCATCCGTGATACCACATGCCCGTAACAGAATCTTCAAGATGATTGGCATGTGCAGTCATCTCTTCGACAAATCGGTCCAGATATGCTCTGTTTCCGGTTGCTTTATATGTTCCAAGGAGAGCCATGTCGAGCATATAGACGGTATCGTCCCATAATTCCACCCTGCCGGGGCGATGGGAACATCCCCCGTCCACGCTTCGGCAAATATCTGAATATTGGAGGAGCACTCTGCTAAGGGCTTCATCAGTTGAATTGGTGTTTTTACCGATTTCTTTCAAAAAGGCAAAACCAATTGAAGATGCCACAGCATTTGGATGCTTTCCATATGCCGTATCTACGAATCGCAGCATCGTCTGTTCGAAATACTGCGCAATCTGAGGGCGCATCGCTTCATCAAGACGGTATGTGTCCGCCAAAGCATTTAGGAAGACCGCATCGCGCCAGTTATAGATGAATTTGTCAGGCGTTATCTTAACATTCATCGCGACATCCAGCAGTTGTCGCTCCGGCCGTGTCTGAGCGGCCAGAGAAACTCCTGCAAGAAGAGTAGTAAGTATAAAAATCCTAATCTTCATCTATTGGGTCACAAGCAAAGCGGAAACCTATAAAATTGCTGTACGATACTGGAGAGGTAATGCCATATGCATCCCTGGTGCAATTCTGGAATGTGCTGGCTACGCCACGCTGTGCCCGGCCGCCACGCAGAACGATCTGTTTGGAAGAGCCCATCTCACGTTCCTTGTAAATAGCAGAATAATTGCCCCACCATGAGGATGTCATCTCCTGAGCATTCCCGCTCATATCATAAATTCCAAGCTGGTTCGGTTTCTTCTGACCAACAGTAGCAACGTGAAGATAAGATATACCATGTGACCAGATAGCGACCTCATCAAGATTGTCACTGCCGCTGTATCTGAACATAGGCACGCTCGGATCATTTGAATAGACATTACCACGGGCAGCTATTTCCCACTGAGCCTCATTCGGAAGGTATCCGCCGAAGAACTCGCAAAATGCCGTTGCGCCATAGAATGTCACGCCAACCACAGGACAATCAAGGTATTCATCATCAACAGTCCATTGCCCTCCTACATTGGAGATATCGGTGTATGCATCAAACAGGATAGCCTCACCCTGCCAGGTCCCGTCCTTCACTATTGCACTGCCATAAACATTGAGGAACTCGCAGAACCATCTGTTTGTCACCTCGTATTTAGCAATGCAGTAAGGCTGGATCGTTGCCTCTGACGGTGTCGGAGTAGGATTTCTATTTACACTCTGATTGACAAGGAAGTCTCCGTCATGAGCCTGAGAGTATTTTGCAGGCATAGATGGGTTCTCATAATCTCCGAGCCAACCAATGTAGACAGGATTGTTGGGAACAACCTTTATCATTCCGCCATCGCAGTCATATGTCTTTACGCGAATCAAAGTAACGGGACCATAATTCATTCCGGTCTCCTTGGCTTCGGCATAAGGTCTGACATAATAGACCTTGCCGGGTCTTGCATCCTCAAAAGCCATAGTAAAGTCGCTGCCCAAAGCCTTGTAGTCGCTGTTCTTTATAGTCGGCAGCTTATTGCCGGAAGACCAACAGAATCCAAAGGACAGGACGGTTGCACCCTGAGGGTCTGTTATTGATGACTTGATCTTCAATGAAGTATACGTGTTCTCAAGAATTTGAATATCAGAGAACTCAACCGGACGGATGTCAAGGGTACTGAAGGTTGTTTCCGGAGAATATCCCGCTCCATTTTCTGTCATAGCATAAGCACGGACACGATACTTAACACCAATTCCAAGATTACCGATTGATGCGCTGAAACCATGTTCGCCGTCAGTGCCGATGACATTTTTGACTTTTTCCTGACCAAGTTCAAGTGTAACGCTCATGTCAGATGTATAAACAAAGCCTTTGGTGATGACAGAATAGTCTCCTTCTTCAACGAGTTTGCCATTAAGAGTCGCCTCAGTGGCATATATCTCGGTTGCATCCATTACCTGTACAGTCGGAAGAGCGAAATCTGTAGTGGAAAAGGTCATGACATCTCCATAAACAATCGTTCCATCTTTCATTACCGCGAAGGCTTTCATATAATATTTATGCTTTGGAATAAGCTCATAAGTCTTTGCGGAGAACTCACCATTTCCCGGATCGGCTGAAATGTTAGGGCTGTCCTTGAAAGAGAATATTTCTGAAGATGAAAAGCACACACCTCTGCAAATCATGTTGGCAACCGCTCCTTTTGTTGAGCCGCGAAGGATGGCTGTGGAGCTCGTTGCAACCTCCACAGGAAGTGTGGTAACCTCAGGTACGGCCTTGTCACCGGACTCAGATTTCACGCATGAAAAAAGCGCAAAGACAAAAAGAATAAACAATATTTTACTTTTCATAAGCTATTACTGATTTGTAAGTGAAAGACCAACATCTTTCCCATTTATAGAGAAATATGCCTGGTTACGGTCTGAAAAATCAATACTGCTGCCATAGGCCTCAGTCTGATCAAAGCGCCAGTATGCCTCTTTTGTGTATTCCGGCTCTGTATCATTCATTATCCAGCGATTGTAGTGCTTCGCCTTCGCCAAGGTGCCCTTTATTCCGAGTTTGAGGCCTTCAGGCGTTGTGACATAACACTCAATCTCATCGCCTTCGGTATATGTACGCTGCTCGGGGGCAACCACTTCGGTATTCATTATTTTTCGGCGGAGTTCGGCAAACTGTTCGTCTGTCCGGATGTCCTTGTCAACCCTCCACCACATTATCACTCCACCAAGTTCGTCAGCGCTTGGCTGAGTTTCCTTGAGAGAAGTGGTAAGGCGGAGAGCAGTTCCGTAAACATAACTGCAATTTACTGCGGAATCATAGGTAAGAATAGGAATCTTGGTCTTGCCATCGGTGCCGAAAGTAAAAAGATAGCGCACGGAAACAACGATGTCTTCTATTCTGGAGAAATATGTCAGTCCGGATTCTGTAGAAAGAGATTTAGCATTGCCGCTCATCGCAAACCAGTCCGGAATTCTCTCATCACCGATCCACATTTCATCGACATACGAACCGGGGACGAGAATATGAGAGCGAAGATTTGAAGCGGCCGGTGGATTATCGCGACCATTGCTTGCCTGAAGAGCGACGAACTCATTCTCATGCTGGGAACGGGCATAGGCATCACGGAATCCCGTCCAGGTGTGAGAACCATAATTGATTCGTCCGAAGGGGTCATTGCGTCCTTCAAGGTAATGGCAGTAATTGATAATCGAACGGTTAGAGTTTCCTGAAACAACAACAGTCAGGGCTTTTTCCGTGCCGTTGCCGGTGTAATGATGGCCGGCGCTGCTGATGGAGAACTTGCGGTCTATGTAGTTCATCGCATTCATTGAATACACATCACGGCCCTGAGCGTCCTTAACCATTTCCGGGCCAAAGGTATATGCTATAAGGCGAGGATATGTATTGTTGATTTGCCTGTCTTGAGCGGAGGGCTCCCATGCGGCAAGTTGGTTGTACAGATACATGTTATATCCGTAAATCAGACCTCCGGCCAGCTGGTCAATCTTTCCTCCGCTAGAACCGCGATAATAGCACCTTGACATGGCTCCGGTCAACATCTTGGCTGGAGCGAAATAATTGGCGAAAATGCAGGCAGATAAGTAATTCTTCAACAACTCAGCATTCGCTTTGGCCTCTGGATTTTTGGTGTATTTCGCAAGATATCCGATATTTTCTGCCTGTACCCCGGTATAGGTAGGGCTGTTATGTTCGTGCAATCCCCAATTCTTTGTCTGCTCCACAAGAGCAGCAAGCATATCATAGCCTTTCTGTGCAATCTGGACAGTAGTAAGATTTTTACTGCCACCCCAAGTGCGGTTCGGATCCAGGTTCTCGCCAAACGCAATCATATTCCAGATACGCATCATATATATGTTAGTATATGTGACTGAAACATTATCGTGATTCCAGGAAGCGCACAGTCCTTTGTCTACAAAGTCATCGAAGAGCGCCTTGTTCTCGTCATCCCATTTGTCATAATATTCGATAAGCGCAGGACCGGCAAGTTGAAGGGCAAATTCAATATTGTTTTCATCACTTATGTCACCGCCAACATAGCGAGGGACTTTTCCCATATTCGGTCCTTCTTTAATCTGCAAGGCATTGAAGCGCTGCAGGGCAACCCGAATATATTTCTGATCCATTCCGTAATGGCTGGCGGAGAGTATGAAATCAAAATAGTTTGTCGTATCAAAGCCGTCTGCACTTTCATTAATCTGAGTCCACATCTCATCAATGCGGGGTTCTATGTTAAATCCTTTCTCTCCTACACCGGTAGGAAGCGCTACGGGGTCTTCTGTGCAACCGACAGATAAAACCACAAGTGCAAGGACGATTATTTTATTTAGTATTTTCATATCTGATTATATATCTGGATTCTGTTTTAATTGTCCCACCCCTCACTCTGAACCAGCGCAGGATTTCTATCAATCTCTTCCTGAGGAATGGCATACCGCCAGTTACGTTTGGTAAAATTTCTTGTCGACACCTGAATGAGAGCGAGAGGCACCCCGTCGAAACCGGCAATTGTCTGGTTCGTCAGAGATTCATAATCAAAGTTTGCATCATCATGAGCATACCAGCGCTGCCAGTCGGGATAAAGATGACCTTCGCCGGCAAGTTCATACACACGCTCATTGCGAATAATCGTCCTCAACTGAGTCTGGTCGGCAGTCCTTGCTATTTTGGGCATTTTCGCACGGGAACGAATAAGGTCCAGCGCATCATACACCTCGTTTGAAGGGCCCTGACATTCATTGAGAGATTCTGCATAAAGAAGAAGCACATCCGCCCACCGGATAAGGGGAATGTCTATGCCGGAATGACGGCGGATAGTAGTCTCATTACCCTGGTTGCAGAACTTCCGCCACATATAGTTGGTATTTGACGAATGATTAGAGCGGATACAAGGATATGGCGTTGTCTTCGTGTCATAAGGGGCTCGATATTCGTATGTCAAGTTGCCTGAACCGACGAACAAGCCATAGGGACGGATAATGCTGGCATCAAGTCTCGGGTCCCTATTCGAGAAGAATGTATTCACGGCTTCACGATTAGACCAATCGGGAGAAATCCCATTGAAGGCGGTTCCATCCTTGTTCAGGTAGAACTCAACAAGCTCCTTTGTGGGAATTGAAGTATTTGTACCTGCACAATTGGCTGAACGATTTGAATAGAGAAGGTCCAGGCGGCTGCCGTTTCCATATGTATTTATGCAGTCTATTACAAAAACCGACTCATTATTATCCTCTCCCTGTTGGGTGAAGAGTTTTGCATAATCGGCATACAGCGAGTAAGGTTCTCCGGACTTTGAATTCTCGCTAATCACTTGTGAAAACATTTCCGCCGCCTTTGCAAAGTTGCCGGCATACAAATACACTTTGCCAAGGATTACCATTGCCGCACTCTTGTTTGCACGCCCCTTTTGGTAAGAGCGCCAGGGAAGATTCTCTATAGCAATATTGAGGTCATCGACCATAACCTTTCTAACATCCGCCGGTGTCGACCTAGGACGGTATGCCTTATCATAATCAGGCATTGAAGTATAAAGCGGGATGCCGGGATCCGAAGTTTTATGACCGCTATAATAGGTCAGCAAATCGAAATAGTACAAGGCGCGAAGGAAATGGGCCTCTCCAAGATATTTCTTAAAAGTATCTTCATCCAGAATATTTTCCATATTAGTAATATTCCGGATTGCAAGGTTTGTGTACTGAACACCGGTGTAGTCGGCTTTCCACTTTGAGGAGAACACTCCGTAGCCTGAAGTGGCTGAATTATTGCAGAAATAACGACAACCGGTATCATCAAAACCGGTTCCCCAGGCGAAAGCATACTTTGTATATGTGTCTGTCATGGCATTGCTTGAAATGCATCCGGCGGGACTATAGGGGTCAGAACCGTAAACGAAACACTTAATTGGTGCATACGCTCCGACGATGCCGAGGTCAGCATGTTCCTTGGTTGTCCACATCTCATTGGAACCGATACCGTCTTCAGGAACTGTTACGAGAAAATCCTGGCAAGACACAGCAAACAGGGCTGTTGCAAGAATAGCAAATGACAATTTTATATTATTCATATTCTTATGCATATTAGAATGTAACACTAAGACCGAAAAGGTACCTTGAATTGTTCGGATAGTTGCTCGAAGAACCGGTCTCCGGGTCCAAACCCTCAAACTTAGTAAATGTAAACAGATTCTCTCCCGTGAAATAAACCCTGATTCTGGAAATCAATGGAGTTGTCCATTTCTGTGGAAAAGTATATCCGAAAGTGACGTTGCGTAATTTTAGATAAGAAGCATCCTGGAGCCAAAAATCATTGGATACGGTATTGCGTCCGCCATCATTTGTCGTAATGGCAGGGATATTGCTTTCCTGATTGGAAGGAGACCAGGCATCGAGGAATTTTTTGTTGATGACAGTTCCGTTCTTCAACACGTTGGTGTACCAACTACTGTTGAGATATTGGCTGATTCCTCCAACTCCGCTGAGCATCGTAGAGAAATCAATTCCCTTCCAGCCGACATTCAAGGTCAAACCAAAGAAATGGCTCGGATATGAATGACCTTTTATTACGCGGTCATTGTCATCAATGACTTTGTAGCCCACTTCACCGGGCTTTTGCTGATCCTTATAGATAAAATCTCCCGGCTTGGGGGTAGAAGGATAAAAAACATATCCATCTGCAAGCATACGGTCAATCATCTCTTGTGTTGCTATACAATCGACTTCCCGCACATAATAATCATATATGCCAAATCCTTCCAGGAGAATGCGTTGGCCGCTATATGTGGGAACGTCACCATGGTACTTCAATACCTTGTTGCGCACAAAGGAATAATTGGCTGAAATACCATACGTAAAATCTTTGCCTATACCGCTTTTCCAGAAAATCTCGGTTTCAAAACCGCGATTGCGCACAATTCCGGCATTTTCAAACGGGGCTGAGAGCCATCCGAATACGGCCGGTATCGAAGCTCTGATAAGAATATCGTTGGTGATTTTGTCATAAACGTCGAATGTCCAGTTGAAACGGCCTTTGAAAGCACTGAGGTCTATTCCGATGTCAGTCATCGTTGTTGTTTCCCAGGTAAGGTCATCGTTTATAATAGAAGTTACAGCTGCACCCGGAGTGGCAGTACCATCGAAAACATATGTCTTGCGTTCATACAAAAGTTGGGTTGCATAATCTCCTACCGCATTGTTTCCGAGCTTACCCCATGATGCCCGCAATTTCAAATTATCTATATTCTTAACATTGAACCATTTTTCTTCAGATACGCGCCAAGCAGCCGAGAATGAAGGAAAGAATCCCCAGCGATGCCCCTCGGCAAAACGTGAGGAACCGTCAGCACGGAAGTTCGCCTCAAGGAGATACCTTCCTTTGTAATCATAATTCAATCTTCCGAATACGGATTGTACAGCATTGTCAGTGGAATTACCCTTCATAGCTGAAGGAGTGGAAGCGGCATCCATTGTAGGAGTGGAAGCGCTTAGTACATCCATTGCTTGGGCATAGGTCCAATGATAATTGTTATATTCCTGATTATAACCGAGAGTGACAGCCACATTGTGGTCTTTAATTTTTGGAAGAACGTCCCAGGTCAAGAATGAATCGAGAAAAAGAGCATATGTGAGGTCATTCTGCTCCGTCAATTGGTTGGAAGTAGTGCCTGTACGTAAAAGCGGAGCATTATTCTTAAGATCCCACAAAAAAATGTTGGAATAGTTCATTTGACGCAGATTGTAGAAATTCGCATTTCCTGCCACGCTGTTGTACCACACAAGATTCGGAAGGAAAGTGATATCCATACCGAGTTTTCCGTTCAGCTTGTAGTTTGACTGAAGTTTATCGTAAGATGCGTTGGCAGCGAAGATGTTGCCGGCCTGGGCGTTCCCTCCGGGAGCCCATTCTCCTCCGAAACGACCGTCAGACGTAATGGGAAGTGTGCCTGGAGAAGAATTAGCGATACTTGCCATTGCCGTAGACACCTCAATGGCATTCTTCTTTCCGTAATATCCATTCAGATTAAGGTTGAGCCTGAGCCACTTCGTTACATCGGCCGAGATGTTGGTTCGAGCCGAATACCTCTGGTAGCCGGTCCCTTCTATTGTTCCTTCGTTTTGAAGATAGCCGATCGAAACCAGATAGCGCATTGTCTTATTGCCGCCTGTAGCTTGAATATTGTGATCTTGCATGAATGAGGGTTTGAACACTTCATTATACCAGTCGGTGTTGCAGTAGATCTCATTCACACCCTGACCATCTCTCCACTCGTTGATAATATCTTCCTTAAAGGGAAGTACAGATCCGGCAGTAGCAGAAGCCTTGTTGATCGTCTGCATATATGTAACATAGTCGCTTACGACCTCTATAGGCATTGTAACTTTCTGCCAGCCCCCCTTGCTGTTATAGGTTATCTTGGATTGCCCCTCCTTGCCGGTCTTTGTGGTGATAAGGATAACGCCATTGGCTGCACGGGAGCCATATATTGCAGAAGATGCAGCATCCTTAAGAATGGATATTGATGCCACATCACTGGGAGCGACATCGTTCATAGCACCGATCACACCGTCAATAACCACAAGAGGAGAAGAACTGTTCAGGGTACCCAAACCACGGATAGTGACGCTGGCAGCATCTCCTCCCGGCTCTCCGGAAGACTGTGTTGCAAGCAGACCTGAGGCCATCCCCTGAAGTCCTGCAGACAAATTCGTAAGAGCCCTTTTTTCTCCTGTCTCTTCTAGGTTGACAGCAGATACTGAACCTGATAGATTTACCTTTTTTTGCACGCCATATCCCACGACGACAGTTGCCTCAAGGAATTCTGAATCAGGCTTCAATATGATGTCAATCCTTGCCCTGCCTTCCACAATGGCTTCCTCTGTGGTATAGCCTATAAAAGAGAACTGAAGTGTAACTGAAGGATCCACCTCTATGGAATAGTTGCCGTCAAGATCGGTTATGACCCCGACACCCGGCACATCCTTCACAAGCACACTGGCCCCCATCAGAGGTTCGCCGGTATCATCTTTCACTGTTCCGCTGACTGTGAATTTCTTAGGTAAATTCACAACAGCGACACGTCTGGAAACCGAGATGCTGCTGCCACTGATTACGATGTCAACATCCTGACCGGCAAAGACTTTCCTTATGACGGAAGATATTTCTTCATCTGATGCACTAACGGTGACGGCTTTGCTCATATCAAGGCCTTCAGACTTGACAACAACCGAATAGCCGGAAGCCTTTTGGATTTCTGCTATTGCCTTTTCAAGCGGAACACCGCGCAACGACAGAGAGATATTCTGTCCGAAAGCCAACCCGCTCCACAGAAGCATGGCCGGAATGAGCAGAACTTTATAAAAAAGACTCTTATTCATTAGTTATTATTCTGTTAATTGATAAATATTATATTTCCTTTTCGAGTGATTTTGAAGTCATCTTTGAGATTAAGTGCAGAAAGAATCTGATCCACGTTTTCGTCGTTGATGAAAGAAGCGAAATAGCGAATGGAATTCAACTTCTCGTTCTCTATGACAATATTCGTATTGAACCTGCGATTAAGCGTAGCCACAATATCAGCCAATCGCTCATTATTGAATTGCAAGCCGTCGGAAGCCACAACTTCCTTAAAATAGTTTGCCGCAAAAGACCTTCGTTCAGTAATATTGTTCACCTTGTCATATTTGATCATTTCACCGGGCTTCAGAAGAATCGAAGTCTGACCGCTATCGAGATGCATCTCGACGCTCCCCTCTACCAATGCAACCTCATCCTCCTCATCAGAAAGATATGAACTGACGTTGAACAGTGTACCATGCACAATTATTTTCATTTTACCGGCACTGACCGTAAATTGTCTCTTAGGATCTTTAGTCACATCAAAGAAGGCTTCCCCAACAAGCATAACCCTTCTGGTCCGATTAGAGAAGGATTTGGGATATATAATCTGGCTGCAGGGACTAAGTTTGGCAGTGCTTCCGTCAGGAAGTGTGACAGTCTGCGTCTGGGCATAGGAAGTACTTGCCTGAACCCATTCTTCTTCATGGAGTTGTGATTTGAAATAGAAGACTCCCAGCACCAACGAAGCGGCAACAGCAGAAATAATGCAGAAGAACTTGATTGTTTTTCGATATTTACGTTTGGGCTCCGGTGTTATTCCCGTACGGGAAACAAACTCGGCAAAACCCTCTTTCACGAGCTTTATATCATCTTCCATAGTGTTCAATTTCTAGAAAAGAGAAAAGAAAATCAGCTATCAGTTGTTTCTCATTGAAAGAACACACTGACAGAGCCTTTCCCCCAATAAAAATAATATTAAGACTTAAACTTGTTACGTAGGTCACGGAGAGCAAGAGTCATATGGCGCTCCACCGTCTTCTCGGAAAGGTTAAGCTGCTCGGCTATCTCCTTATTCCTCAAACCTTCTTCCCTACTTAATTTGAATACAGCCTTCCGCTGAGCCGGCAAAGAATCAACTGCTGACTTCACTAATTTGATTTTTTCCTCTGAACTGGCCTGAACGGATTCATGCACTTCTTCTGCCAAATCAGGATCAAGAACCTCCATGATTTTCCTGTCGCGGATGAAATTGAGAGAAGCACGCCGAACCAGGACGAAAAGATAATTATGAATCGACAGCTCCTCGCGTAGTTTCTTGCGGTTGAGCCAAACTTTCATGAAAGCCTCCTGCACCAGATCCTTCGCAGCATCAAGGTCTCCGACAAGAGACTTAGCGTAATACACAAATTTGGCATAATATAACTTGAAAAGGGTCTCATAGCTCGAATAAGCCCCTTCTTTCAATCCTTTTATAAGATTCTTTTCCGTCATATTATATTCCTTCTGCCTTGTTCGGTCCGTATGCTTCGCTCATTCCTGAAGTGCCTGTGGAATTTAATATCTCTACTCTGTATTTCTCATACAATGCCTTGCTGGTTTTTACAGGATTACCTTTGGGTCTTGAAATGAATCTTCCTTTCCGCGACTTGAACGCACCACGAATATGTTTTTCATCATAACCCGGAGTATCAATCCATTCTCCTGTAGCCCATTTCCACTCAAAACTTTTGCTCCATCCTTCCCAATCCTGATAATTGGCCGCAGTTCCATCACGCAATGAATCCGAAAGCATATTGATGAAGGACGCCCAACGGGGCTTGTAATATGTCGAAATCATACCATTCCAACATCGATTGGCATAATCCCTCAAATTGGATCCCCTGTATGCCCAACAAGTTAGAAGGAGCCTCGCATCTCTCTCCAAATAATTTTTCTCTTTCTTTGAAGTACCATGGCTTCGTGCATCCTTAATCCATTTCCCCATCAGGAAATAAGAATCTGTTGCACACAATTTCTCAAGGTCATCAAGCACCCCGAGCATTCGTCCGGCGACACTATGGAATATATCAATATTCTTGTTATTGTACGCAGCCAACAATTCCTGATAAAGATCGGAAAAATAATTCTCCAAGCACTGCCTGCCAATATTAACACAGTCGAATCGATATGCGGCGGACTTCGATTTGCCGGCAGAACAAAGATACCCCCAGGCTTCCAGAAGGTAGTGGTTGTCATAGTTGCACCCACGATTACGCCAATTGTTCCAGCCTGCCATATTCGGGCGGCATGTTGCGGTCATTCCGCGATCACCGGCGAGCTGTTTCTGGCAATGCTCATACATCGTGAGCCAAGCCCTACGTGTCTGCTCGTCCTCAAACCCGATATGACTGTCTGCAAGCTTTTTAATCCACAGTTCATCACTCTTGGTCTTTTCCCAGGCTCTGTCAAGCACATATTCATACAGCGGTGAATCAACCCCGAGGCCTTCCAACGTGCATCCAACACCTTTCATCCCCTCCCCGGCCTCAACGTATGCCCTGTCAAGTTTGAATGACACGTCTTTGATGTCACCGCTAATCATTGTGTTGCCGCCGAAATTGCCGAGATACGACCATATGAAATCCTGACCGAAGAAAGAATCCGTGGTTCTATACACCTCAGCCTTCTCGCAATAATAGTCAATCATCACAAGCTTTCCTTTGGGAATCGACCCGATATAGGCTTTCACGAGATCGGGTGTCCAACGCTTGTCGTGATAGAACAACCAGCCCATCTGCAACCAGATCGCATCAGGGTCATTCTCCGCAAGAGTTTCGTAAGTGTTTCTTCCGGCTTCTTCTAAAAAGTCGGCATCCCAGCACGGCGGATCAACCTCATTGAAAGGATCTATCCCATAAATATGGCAGTCCTGGCCGTACATTTCCCTTTGCTCTTTTAGGAATGCTTTCTGGATTGCATTGTAAAGGGGGTCCGAAGGACTGAGATAAGAACATCTGCACCTGGTCTCTCCCTGTTTCTGTTCAAACAGGCCCCAATCGCTCAGAGGCTTGATATCAGCATCCGGATAGATTGCCTTCAAAGCAGCGGGAACATGCCCGTTAAAAGCGGTAAGAATAGGATTGATGCCCAAAGAAAGCTCACGGTCAACAATTTTTTTCTGAAGTTCGGCCTGACTGTCTATCCAACTCTGAGGCAGAGGCCCATCCCAGAAATCAATATTGCTCATCCTGTGCCAAGGAAGGAAGGCGGGTCCGGTGAAATATTCGCGTGTCTGCTGTTCTGTCAAACCGAATTGCATCCAAACCTTCTGCCACACGGCTTCCTGGCCGGTATTCGCTAAAGCCAAGGTGACACCATGCAAAGCCATCCAATCTATAAATCTCTCCCAATCCTTCCATTTCCACCAGCAGAGAGTATATCCGTAAGTGCAATAATTCAAGAAGAACCTATACCCTACCAAAGCGTTGCGAGACACTTTTTCGCTAACGACAGGAAGAGTGCGGGGCTCTTTCACTGCATCACGGGTGAACCAGGACACATTGATATTGCACCAGTCACGCAGGTAATTACCCAGGCCTACAGCCATTGAGTTTGCATTGTTTCCGGAAATAACCAGTTTCTTCCCTAAGGTTTCCAAAGAATAGAAATCCTCCTCAGATTCAAGCTGCACGAATTCTATGTTGCGGCTTTGACGCGGCAGGATTCTCTTTGCCAGCGCCTGAGCATCCTTGACGGAATTCTGAGCAAAAACACTAGCGCAAAGCAGCAGGGCTGTCGCCAAAGAAATGAAAAATCGGGCTATTAGTCTCATAATATATATGACTTGCAAATGTAGCAATAAATCACATATTTAAGAAAAGCCGGAGGCGGAAACAATATTCCGTCTCCGGCTCTATCATTTTTATCCGGCCTATATTACCAGTCCAGATTATCTTGATCGAGATAGTTGTCCATTTGGACATTTTCCCCGTAGGAAGCACAGAACATCTTTGAAAAACGAACCGAAACAACTTTGATTTCAGGCATTATATATTTTTTTGTTTCCATAGTGAATGCAAATTATTTTTTCATACAACGAACGGGAAGAGCCCACTGGGTTTGCAACTTTGCACCATTAGATTTGTTTGTTCTGTTGTAATACTGCAAACTATAAACTATAAGATTTCCGCCATCAGCCTTTGAGTTGGCTGCTGGATAATATGCACCGTATCCGGTATTAGAAATCTGACCGGAAGCACGATAACCTACGGCAGGATAATAGGAGGTATTTGATGCATTTTCATAGAGGACAACACCTGAAAGGTTCACATTCGTCTCAAAGTCGACATTGTTGACCCAAGTGGTATACCACGCATAGGCGTTGGTAACAGGAACAAGATATCCCGGAGGGCATGGATCATAATTGGTCTTACCATTCCTGCTGCCATCGGAATTCCAAAGTTTAAGGGCATCCGCCTCAGGAGTGGTGTACAACCAAGTGTTTCCCAATGCCGTTGTACCATTTTTGGCATAATGGTGAATATTGGTAGTAGGATTAGCAATTGAATACGCAATATCACCGACAGCGCTTGTATTAGAATTTCGAGTGGTAGAGAATGCGGAAACGGGCGCTGTGGGATTGAAAACATAATCCTCGGTAAGGTCTGTCCATGCCACAGATTCTTTGGATGTTGCAAGCGACCCGGCTGTTTTCGGACCTGGGAACGGATCCTTTCTGCCCCACTGGTACATAAGACCATAGGAAGCAACATCACCCTGTACATTGGAGGTCGCTCCGAGATTACGGTCAATCATCAGCCATGCATCGTTGCGCCCATAGTGAGTCGGAGTGGTCGGATCCTCAGTGGTGCACCAGATATGCCAGCTCCACTGAATCTCATTGGAAGAATTATAGAGGGCGATGATTGTATTGCCGTTTGAAGCAGGCTCCACACGGAAATTGATATTGCCGCTATTGCCGATACCTACGCCTGTTACATTTGAGGCGGTGCCGGTTGCCCATAACCAGTCCGCTCTATATCCGTCTGTGTAAGGCTGAGTGCCTGTGAAGCAATTGCTCTTGTCAACCCTCTGGGCGGCAAAACGATAATAGCCGCCTTCGCTTATAATATAGCAGTTCGCTCTTTCTCCGCCTGCAAAGGCGATAAGATCAACATATGTGGGAGTGCCTTTATTGTTAGCGATTTTGGTATCGATGTCAGAGAATTCAAACTTATAGAGACTCTGCTCAACCATAGACTTGGGATTGACCTTGAAATCAACTTTTTGTCCGTTTGTCATTTCTAGGATGAAATGGCAGTTGGCATCCGTGAGATCCACAGGATTGATTGCTATCCAAGCATCCTGAACATCGCTCATCCTTGCAGTGGCGGGGAAGTTGATGACAAGGGATTTGCCCTCCTCGCCCACCGCTGCAGATGTTATGGTACCTGCAGAAAGGTCGGCCGTAACATTTCCGACGAATGCTACATCAGCCGTCATAGTGAGGGTTTGAAGAGTGGCTTCGCGATAAACACAGTTCCTTCCGTCGATACGCAACTGGATGAAAGCCAGAGGGTGACGGAAGAGCATCCTGTACGATCCGGACCCGCTGTCATATTGGGCGGAAGAGCAACGACCTAACATGAAGTCCATATCGCCTACAAGGTCATTCACATCGCTGCACTGATTGATTACTGCAGGAATCGTGAGAGTCACTGCAGTGGGATCATTACCATAGCTGTCCTTATACGGGTAAATGGAATAAAGTGTAAAATCCGGACCGGCAGGTGTGAGAGTGCCGGTAAAATCTCCTGTGGTTTTTCCGGCTGATTCGGGGGTCAATGAGAACTGGACATTGGAATTTAATGCATTTCCGTCTTCCCAGACACTGAGTTTATCTCCGGAAATCCATTGGATGTCCTGACATCCGCATATTTCAGTCTTTGTCATCTGACCCGCTACAGCACACAAACGGAAATTATCCTGCTTGGAAGTGCTCGGGGTTGTTCCGCTGTCTTTGCTGCAGGCAACGGCCAATGCAGCAGTAAACAGGCTGAAAATCAAAATCTTTTTCATAAAAGTTTAATTATGTTGTTTGTTAAATATGCTATTCCCTATATCCCAGCCGTCAACTGATAAAAAAGAGCGGCATGGGTTTGAGAAATCAATGCTCTGACCATAAACAGCGCTTTGGTTGTAGTACCAATTCTTTGAAGAAAGATATTCCGGCATCTTATCATCATAGATGAAGCGGTTGTAATAGTTTTTCAGGACGAAATGTCCGTTGATTCCCAATTTTCTTCCTTCCGGAGTGTTGACATAGCAGTAGAATGTATCCGTGCTGCTGTCGCCTGCAATATAAACCTTCTGCTCGGGTGCGTGGACATCAAGATTGAGCATCATCTGGCGAAGTTCTCTGAATTGTCTTTCGGAATAAATGCAGTCGTCAGCACGCCAATACATAGCCACGCCGGCAATCTGAGTCGAGGAAGGAACGGAAGGAGACAATTCTGTGGTGATTCGCATTGCATAATGCCTCTGCCCGTCGCTTAACACATAGTAGTTGCGAAGTCCTTCACTGTCATAAATCAAGGTATGAGACTTGTCGCTTCCGTCAGTACCGAATGTATATAGATATTTTATTGTAACAACCACGTGATCTATCCTAAAGAAGAATGTTGTACCCTGTGGAGAACTTTCCCAATCAATCAGTTTTGTGTCATCCACCCAAATTTCGTCAACATTGGTCATCGGGACAATGACGTGTGAGCACATATTTGTAGCATGGGGATTGTCAGTGCAGTTGCCTGCCTGCATCCATACAATTTCATTGTTGTGCTGGGATCTTGCGTACGCATCCCTGAAGCAGGTCCAAACGTGAGTACTCGTGCCGGGCAAGAAGCCATACGGATCACCACGGCCTTCCATGTAATGCGCAAAATTGATGTTGCAGGGGTGATTTTCTGTACTGACAGCTATGGTGACAGTTTTTTCTATGCCATTTCCGGTATAATGGCTGCCGGCACTGGAAACGCTATAAAAACGATCAACATAGTTCAAGGCGTTCATTCTGAAATATGTCTTTCCGTCAGTATAAGCATCAGTTGCATCTCCGAATATCCAGGCCGCCATTCTCGGGAACTGCCTGTTGATTTTTAAATACTTTTCCGAAATTTCCCAAGCAGCATATTGATTGTAGGCATACATGCTCTTCCCCATCAGCATTCCTCCCGCAAGTTGGTCAATTTGGCCACTGCTGAAGCCTCTAATATAGCATCTGGACATCGGCCCGGTTAGAACGGAAGCCTGATTGAAATAATTGGCGCACAGAATAGCCGACAGATACTCCCTCATTTTCAAGGCCTTCTCACGTCTGGCAGCATTCTTCGTATAATTCGCCAAATAGCCTATACATTCTGCTTGAACTCCAGTATAAGTAGGGCTGTTGAACTCGTGGAAGCCATATTGTGTGGTCTGCGTATAGAGGCGATCCAGCAAGTCATATCCGGCCTGAGCTATTTGAGAAGTTGTCAGGGAATATGAATCTCCCCAGGTACGCCCGGAGTCAAGGTTCTCACCAAGAGCTATCAGGTTCCAAGCCCTCATTACGAAGATATTGGTATAGGTTACTGCCACATTGTCATGTTCCCAGCAAGCATACAAAGCCTTGTCAATAAAATCATCGAACAAAGCCTTTGTTTCAGCGCTCCATGAATTATAAAACTCAATCAGAGCTAAAGTGCTCAATTCCAGGCCAAACTCAATATTATTACGATCAGAGTAGTCTAGCGATGCAGTAAGATACCTGGGAATTTTACCAAGATCATTTCCGCTTTGGACCTGAACTGCAATTATTTTCTCAAGCGTTGTTTTCACATAACTGTCATTCCACCCTAAAGCGCAAGCCTCTATAATAAAGTCGAAAAAATAAACAATGTCATACCCGTCCGGAGTGTAACACACTTTATCCCAGAGATCCGCCGCCCGTTCAGGGTCGGCAACAATGGTTTTAGTTGAAGCTATCTTTTCCTGAATATTCAATTGTCTATTATCGTCAGGAACTGATTCTTCGACTTTTCCGCACAATAAAAAGGATGACAGAAAAAAAGCAAATGGTATTATTTTCAGTGTCTTCATATCAATTAAAGAACACACAGAAGATACATATCCCCCAATCTTCTCTTATAAAAAAGAAAGCAAAGCGTCATATTAAAACTCCTGTTTTAGGAGACTGCTATTTCAACACGGTCGCAAAATATATAATAATACTCAAAAAATGTGATTTTTAGGCTGTTTTTAGTGTAAAAAATGTGATTTTTGGGCTTATTTTCTTGCAAAAAATGTGATTTTATGCTATTTTTGCACCTGAAAAATGTGATGACAACATATGGAACTGCTTGAAAGAAAGATAGATACGTTTCTCGATAATTGGAAACGTTCACCTGAGCGCAAGCCCCTTATAGTAAAAGGAGCTCGTCAGGTTGGAAAAACAGAATCAATAAAAGCATTTGCAAAGAAAAATTACGAGTCTGTTCTTGAAATTAACTTCATTCTGCAAAAAAAGTTCAGAGATATATTTCAGGATGGATACGATGTGGATACAATCATCAAGAACATCTCCTTGTTGGAACCTTCATGGCGAATCATTCCCGGCAAAACTCTTCTTTTCTTCGACGAGCTTCAAAAATGCCCCGAATGTGCAACCTCCCTCAAATCTTTTTGTCAGGATGGCCGATACGATGTTATCTGCTCCGGGTCTCTGATGGGAATATACTACGAGGAAATCGAGTCCAATGCAGTAGGATTTAAGGAAGACTACGAAATGCATTCTATGGATTTCGAGGAGTTTCTATGGGCAAAGGGTTATTCGCCCGAACAAATAGATGAGTTGTTTGCTCACATGATTGATGTGGCTCCTTTTTCCAATCTCGAATTGGAAACCATGATGAATGTTTTCAGGGAATATATGACACTTGGCGGTATGCCGGAGGTGGTAAAGATGTATATAGACAACGGTCATTTCGGAGGCACGCTCAAACTGCAAAAGCAACTTCTAAAGGATTATCAGGAAGATATAAGCAAATATGCCATAGGGCTGGACAAGGCTAGAGTTCTATCCGTATATAATCATATATCCACTTTTCTTGCAAAAGATTACAAAAAATTTCAAATAACGAGAATTGCCAAAGGAGCCAGAAACAGGGAATATATCGGCGCCGTGGACTGGCTTAAGCAAGCAGGTGTGATAAATGTGTGCTACTGTTTGGGCAACGTAGAACTTCCGTTAAAAGGCAATTATGATGCAAGTTTGTACAAGGTTTATTATCATGACACAGGACTTCTTATAGCTTCTCTTGATGACGAAGCTCAGGAAGACCTTCGTGTCAATAAGAATTTTGGTACTTATAAGGGTGCAATTTACGAAAATGTGGTTGGGGAGATGCTGGTTAAATCAGGATATGAGAATCTGTATTTCTACAAGCGCAACAATCCATCGTTGGAAATGGACTTCTTTGTCAGGGACAAGGATTCGCTGATTCCTGTCGAGGTAAAGGCGGGAGATGGAGCATCCCCGTCTCTTAACAAACTCATCGATTGGAAATGCTACCCTGACATACGCTATGGCATTAAACTCGGATACCAAAATATTGGATGGAGTGGCAAATATTATACTTTCCCTTATTTTTTGACATTCCTGCTGAAGAGGTTTCTGCAAGAGAAGCGCTGATACATTATTTTTACCGGATATTCTTTTTTTTAGTATCTTTGCAGTCCCTTTGGGGCGGAGGGGAGGTTTCTACTCCATTGCTCGAAGGTTTTTCGGGGTGTAGCGCAGTTGGTAGCGCATCTGGTTTGGGACCAGAGGGTCGCAAGTTCGAGTCTTGTCACCCCGACAACAAAAATAAGACCGGCTGAAAAATCAGTCGGTCTTTTTAGTATCCGCAGCCTTGTTTCACGAGAGCTGATTATGTCCACATTACCGGAACTGCGCCGGCTTTATTCGCTCAGGCATTTCCGAAAAACTCCGCCGGCTTTATTCGCTCAGGCACCCTTCAGATAACCGAGCGTAAAATGTAAAGTGCTGATAATGAGGCAGAACATAAAAGAAGATCAGCCAAATTTTCGGGTGTTCTTTCATGATTTCGCTGATAGTCAGCGAGTTACATTTTACGCTCGCTGTCTCGTCCCGAAAAAACAGCCGAAAAAGTAACTGGAAAGGCAGCCAAAAAAAACAGCCGAAAAAGTAACTGGAAAGGCAGCCAAAAAAAACAGCCGAAAAGGTAAATTATTATGGATGCAAAATGCTATCGAGCACTGCAGCTCGCTCAAGGAAAAATGCTGCGGGAGCGCTTTTCGGGAATGCCTCCCGATGGTCTGAAGATCAGGAAAAGCTAACCAAAATCAGGAAAAGTCCCTTTAACAGATTTTTACAGATTCGGATTAAGCTTGCTCCAATCTTCCATGGCGGGGATGATACCGAGAGAAATAATCTCGTCGCGCATCTTGCAAAGATGCTCATAGGAGGCTTTGAGAGCCGCCATCTCTTCGGGAGTGCCTACCGGTTGGGTGATATGAATGCCGGTTTTATCCAATTTGCCGGGCATAGCCATCACCACCTTTGCATACTCTCCGCTTTTTACATATGAGCCGCAAGGCAGAGAGAAAACTTCACCGCCCATGGCTGCCTCAATCATGCGGACTGAATGATAAGCCGGACTCTGGAAAGAACTGCGGCCGCGGAGACGAATAATATTAGAGCCTCCCTGAACGGTGTTTTGATATATTTCTTCCCATTGCTTGTCACTGAGTTTATAATCTGCGACAGGCTTGCCGTCAACCGTAATCCGGCTGGCAAATGCCGCCATGGCCTCGCCATGACCGCCATAAGTATAGGCGTTGGTAACTTTGTGTTGGGGAACACCGCAAGCAGCTGCAACAGCGGTTTGCAGACGCGTTGAGTCAAGGGCGGCAAGGGTGGTCACTTGTTCGGGCTTGAGGCCGGAATGGAGAAGCACCACAAGACCGGTGATATCGGCGGGATTGAAGATTACAACGACATGCTTTACATCGGGGCAATACTTGCGTACATGCCGACCGAATTCTTCCGCTATTTCACAATTGCCTTTGAGGAGGTCCTCACGAGTCATGCCTTCTTTACGGGGAGCCCCTCCGGAAGATATGATGTACTTAGCATCCTTGAAAGCTTCGGCAGGGTCGGTGGTGGCGGTAATGTTCGCCTTTGGGAAAGCGCAGTGATCCAGTTCTGCAAGAACGCCCTTGAGCCCCGGCTCATATATATCATACAAGCAGAGATTAGGAGTCAAACCAAGCATCATAGCGCTTTGAGCCATATTGGAGCCAATCATGCCGGCCGCTCCGACTATGACAAGTTTTTCTTCTGTTAGATATTTCATTCTAAAAATGTAAGATTTGAGTTATAGAATACTAATTTGAGTCTTCAAAGTTAGTAATTATTTGCTGAATTTAATTTAACTGTGCAATACTATCGAATATAAAATTTACATTTTTTAAAATTATTTCAGCGTAAAAGCTCAAGGGACCGACTAAAATATCTTTTTAGTCAGCCCCTTGTAGTCTATGAAAAAAATGCTGCCCGCGCGTTCCTGTCAAGCGTGGCTGTCGGACTCGCTGAATGAAGATTCTATAGGCGGTCCGTATTCCCAAGGACTAATGTTGAACGAGAAAGTCACGGCATCTCCGTGGTCCGGCTCGGTTTCAGGCCCTATGGTAAAATCGGCGCTGTAGGCAAAACCTGGAACAAAGGCCGTTTCTGAAGACGAAGCGTAAGAGTAGGTGACACCCTTGGCGGTACTTATAACGATGGTCGGGGAGGCCTCCTGCGGCATTACAGCAGCCGCGAATCTGCCTTCCGAAAGCTTGCTGAGATAGAAAGACTTTTTTGCAGTTCCAAGGCTCACTGATCCGGCGATGACATCGATGGTGCCTTCCATTACGAGGTCCTTTATTTCCACTTTGGAAATCGTATCGTCGGGAAGCTGGTCACTCACGTTCACGCTGATTTTACAGAACGGATGACTGAATTCGAAAACTACGGTTTTCCCCGGGTCCTCAGTACTCACGGCCGTGAGGAACTTATCGTAACGCTCAAAATCGTGGACTCCCCCATTAAGCAGATTGCAGTTAATGCTGGTCGTGGCTTCGGGAACAGCCCCCTTACGATATACAGCGGCAAAGGTGGTGGATTCTTCCTGGCTCTTTACCCAATAAATGGGCGGCTCGGCAAGCAGGGCTGTGCCGGACACCGTTCCCACAGCGCTTGCGTCTATGGGGCTGCCCGCCATAATCCTCACCTTCTCACCGCTGCCGAGAACCGTTCCCTCCTCTGTGCCGGAAGGTGTTGAATAAGACTTCACCGATGCCGTGAACTGTACCTTCTCCGGGGGTTTGGCTGGATGTTTTTTACAGCAGGAAGATAACGCCGCAGCGACAAGGGCTATGAGCGCTATTTTATGAATCAACTTCATAATCCTACTGAGAGACTGCCGTAATTGTGTTTGTGGAAGAATTAAAGGTAATTAAATATTTTCCTGATGTCTCCGGAAGCCTGATGTTGAGGGTATGATCCGGACTGTTGGCATGGAGCACGTATGGCTCCGTTCCAATGTTGGGAGATTCGTTCCACATCCTGTAATAGGTGTGGTCGGTAGCATTGGCAATCCTTATAAGGAACCCTTTCCCGCTTTCGTCAGCCGCCATTGATTCTTTATAATTCATCAAAAAGGTCCAAGTGTCGGCGGATGAAAATGTCATATTGTACCATTTGCCCCAGGCCCCTACAGTGGGATTCCCGCCCTCAACGTCGGAATCCGAGTAGATGGTGCCGCCGATTTGGAAATATGCGCCAAGTACAGGCTCGCCTACTGCGCCCACCGTGGCCACGTTACCTGCCGACCAGTCGCTTGTAGTGAAGCTCATCTGCCCTACTGCGGTGAGTGACGAGCCGGAACCATCTATCGGGTCGAGAGTCAGGGCTGCTGTGGCGATTTTCCCTGCCTGGAAAGTGTAGGTGCCGGTAATGCGGAAAGTGTAAACCGAACCGAGCGTGGTGGTTACGACTATGTCCGTGGAGTCGGTTGATTGCTGAGGCATAAGTATGAGCGAATACGCGTTGTCCGCAGTCTTGTATGCCGTAACATTGGTAATGTCACTGGCAAGAGTTACGCTTGCAGGAGCAGTGCTGAGGTCAAGACAACTGGCCTTATGCTTTACATTCTTTAAGACTACCGAAGCCACCGCGTCCGCCTCAAGATTATTGGTAATGTTGAAAACAACTTTCGCAAACGGATGGGTGAAGTTGAAAGCGACGGTTCCCGGATCCGGGCTTGCATCTTGAACGGCCGTCATCATATTATTCTGATATGAGTACGCTTCCACATTAGACTGATCTGCGGGAATGGTGTATTCTCCGTTTATGGTAGAGCCTTCGGCGTAAGGATAGCGGGCGATGAAGCGTGTGGCGCTTGTCTGGCCTACTTTCCAGTATATCGTCTTTGAAGGCGTCAGAGAAGTGCCGTCAACCGTAGCTTGAACGTTGTCGGCTCCGAGCTCTGCGGCGTAAATGCCTACCGGCGAAGAACCATCTTGCCCTATCTGGACAGTGGATTTGAAAACATAATTGGAAAGATTGGATACTGAGAATTTAACGGCTTTCGCTCCGAAGGAACCGCCGCGTGACTCTTCTTTGCTGCAGGAACTCAAACTTACTGCAATAACTGCGAGTACAAATACAATTTTTTTCATTTTCTTATGTTTTTTTGATTAATTCAATGCAAATACCGCCGAACTGTATGCCGGCAAAGTTACAGTGGCGCCCTCCGAAACGTTGCCGCTTACCGACACGCGCCCGTTGCACACGAGCATGCTTTCGTTGGTGACATTCTCCCCAGGCCAGCGTTGTATGCTTTGCTCGGAGGAAGAGAAGTTATGCATTACAAGCACGACCTTTTCGCCACCGTTCTGATGCAGGTACCAGGCGGCAATCTTCCCATCGTTGTCACCTCGGGTGTCCGCTTCCGGCCAGCCGTCGGCAAGTGCCGGATTGATGTTCCGGGCGTAGGCGAAATGACGATAGAGGCTGAGCAGGGAGGTTTCTTCTCCGGACTGCGCCTCAACGCTGATGGATGGCTTGAGCATATCCCAGTCCACCTTGTTGGAAACGCCTTTCGAGGCGGCGCTGGAAGTCGATGAGGTCCAAAGTATGGGAGTGCGCACATATTCGTCTCCCCCCGACTTCGTACCCCAATAGCCCAATTCTTCGCCCTGATATATGTAGGGGCGGCCGGGTGAAGTGAGAAGGACTGCAGCCGCAAGGCGTATCTTCGGTCTGTAATTGCCGAGAGATGAAGCCGTTCGGTCTTCATCATGATTGGCGAGTTTAGGAGTGGAGATGGCATCGGACCTTACGCTTCTGTGGCCGTTCCAGCGATATGGGAGCGAGCTTGGGAAGGTCTGTCCGTAACCGGCGCGATGTATGGTTTCATTATTGAGACATTCGCGCAAATCCCACCAGAATTGGAACTCGAACAATGCCGGCAGGCAAATGTAGAACGGAGTGCAGTCTCCGTCTCCGGAAAGAACTTCTCCTACCATGAAAATGTTCTCGTCCGCCTTTCCGGCAATATCCGACCTGGCTGAAGCGTTGGCCTTGTAAATGGCGTTCGCATCATCGTAGAAAGTACTCAAGAAAGTCTTGTTCTCGCTTCCCGTTTCATTTGCGTAGATATGCTTTACCGCATCGAGACGGAAGCCGTCCACGCCCATTGCAAGCCATTTTTCCACCCCGCGCATTATCGCTTTGTAGGCAGCTGAATTGCGGCAGGATTCGGCAGGGCCGAAATTGAAATCTACGAACATCCCCGTACCGAACTCCGAATAATAGTAATAGACTTCGCCTCCGGGCATAATGATGCTCAGCACGTTGTCAGGATTGTCGTCCGAATAAAGTATATGGGGCACGCCCAATTGCATCTGGTCTCCCGTCTTGTTGAATCCCCACTTAGTACGGCCGGTCCAGACATCCTTGTTGTTGGTCCTTACCAAACAGCCCCATGAGCTCTGATAATCGACGGTGAGAGTGTATTTGTTCTGTCCGTTGTCGACGAACTGCTTGCAAATGGCGTCCCCCCAATATAGATAGCGGGCTTCGTTGTTATATGTGCCTGTAGTAGTGACAGGGCCGCTCGTTTCCGTGACCGTCATCGTCGGGGCGGATGAATTCGTCCAGTCGAGGTCGACCTTATAGCGCTTTTTTTCCTTGCCTCCTACGGTTACGGGGAACCACTTGTATTTGTTGTAACCGTACGATGATGGCACCTGTGCAATCTTGCCGGCCGCGATGTCAGCGGCGGGGTCTTTGGATAATGAAAAGTAATCCCAGTATGGACTTGCGGTGCCTTTCTCCTTTATGTCAAGGAACCATTCGTTCTGGTCGCCGGCGTGGTTTATCACATAATCCATATAAATGCGGATATTGTGACTGTGCGCCGTCTGAATAAGATTCTTGAAATCTGCTTCCGTGCCGAAACGCCTGTTCACTGTCTCGTAGTCGGTGACATCATATCCGTGATAACTCTGGGCCGGTTGAATCGGGGAAAGCCAGAGTGCGGTGACGCCTAATTTGTCGAAATAATCGAGGCTTTGGGTTATGCCGTTGAAGTCGCCGTAGCCGTCTCCGTCGGAATCCTTGAAACTGAATACATTGACCTGATATGTCAGCCCTGATGTCTTTTCCTGCGGAAGTAAGGATTCGCTGTATGTCCCGCCGAGATAATAATCCGGTTTCCCCTCTGACTCATGAGTCCAGGCGGAACCTGCGGTTAAGATGTATGCGATTCTGTTTTCTATGGAGATATAGATGTCGTATTTTCCGGAACTTGCGAGTTTCATATTGCCGGCGCCGCTGCTGAGGTTGATTTTCTGCCCCACGCCCACCTCATTGGCTTCGGTGTCGCTGTACGGCCCGCTGCCGAGATTGTTTTCCCATTTGCGGTTCTGACGGAACTTGAACTGCTCTCCGGAAGAAATCTCCAAATCGCGGGCAACCTCCCAATATCCTTCGCTGTCCATAGGGAAGTCGTAATCCCAATTCGTTCCGCCGAGCGTGCCTATGATGGTCCATGAACTTGAACCGAATTTCATTTCGTCCGGTTCGATGCCGGTGCCGCTCACCCCAGGATTTGACGGGTCTTCAACCACCGTCACCTTGCTGCCGTCCCAGGCGAAATAGAGGGTGTTGAGTATAGTGAGATTGCTCCAAAGCGGTTCGGTTTTGTCCGGAAGCGGATATTGCTCTGTTCCGTTGTTGTTGAGTATAAGATTGACACTTCCCACCCCACTGAAGCCCGAAGCCTCCCAATAGGTATAGGTATAATCACCGAACTTTTTGGTGCCTGCAGCGTAGGTTCCCGGCCAGGCGCCGTAAGGCTGGAGTTCACCTGTACCGACATACGCATACATGAACGGCTTTGTCCATTTGGAATTGTTGAGCAGGTAGATGCGCACGTTCTCGCCCTCGCCTACGGACGGTACGGCATCGCCATGCGCAAAGACATCACCCGCTTTCTCGGCGTAAAGCAGCATGTAGGTCGGATGGATATATAAATCATAGGTGCCGGCAGGCAGGGTAAGGTTGCCTCCGTCATCCGCCATTGTGTATCTGACACCCACCGAAGGTTGCCCGGAGCCTCTGCCGAGGTTGACCGCCCAAGAGGCGTCTTTCCGGAATTTGAATTCTTCTCCATCGCCGACCACCACATCAAAGGCGGCAATCCAACCGTACTCCGGCTCCGCGAGCATCTCCAAGTCGTTTTTCCAATCCAAGGACATAATCGAACCCGTAACGCCCCATGGACTTACGAGGCTGAATTCGCTCTTTGGTATTACCACCGAAGAATTGTCTTCATCGCCGGGAGGCGTTTGTCCGGCACCGCTCTGCCTCACCGCAACGGTGCAGCTTATGTCTTCACTGTCTTTGATATAAAGCAGGATTTCGCCCTGACGGCCCTGCTCTGATGAGTTCGCGGAAACCGTAACGCTTACGTTTGCATCCCCGTCACCGGAAGACGGGTCGAGCACAATCCATTCGGCATCGCATCCGCCTACCCATTCTCCGGAACTTGTGATGGCTAATTGAGCGGTGCCGCCGTCTCCGGCAAAATTGAGGGTGCTTTCATCTGCCTTAATCTCGGGTAACTCCTTTGGAGGTTCCTTCTTGCAGGAAGGGACTGTCATAAGGATTGCGGCGAAAGAAAGAAGGACTTTCAGGGCAATCCGGCTTGCTTTACGTCTCATATTATTATACCTAAAACGCAGCGGCCCTTGCGGGTCGCTGCGAAAGTTAGTTCATTTGCCTGAATTATTCAGCAAATACATGATATGAATGACTCTCGTCTATATAGCAGATGGTATAAGTACCGGCGGGAAGAGTCATATCTCCTCCTGATGTGGTTAGGTTATCCCAATCCGGATATGTACCCATATTCTGTCCGTCACCGTACCAAGCACCATCCACAACAAACTTGACTGATGCGTCGGTAGCAATGACTACATTCGTCTTATACCATATTCTGGAACCGGCGGAAAATTTTTCCAATGCAATGCCTGTGTCCCAACCATCGAAACTGCCTTTCAGTACAACTGATGCAGCCTCACCGGTTGCCACAAATGTCTTGTGTTTGTTTGTTCTGAAATTGAAGATAACGCTTGCTCCGTTTGCATCTGTAGAAATGCCGCAATTATATCCGTTGCTCAAAATTGTCCCGTTCCAATAGCCACCATCGTTATAGGAGCCGTATGTATAAGCGGGGTCCCAGTATGTAACTCCATATTCATAAACTTTATATCTGTCATGCGAAGATGTACCCTTCCAAACAAGCAGATTGGTATTGGGAATTACGGTAAATGGAACCGAGTTGTCGAAGTACCAGCTATTGTTAATGCCAATCAGATATAATGGCGATGTGACGGTTTTCGTAACCGTATAAGCTCCCGTAAGGTAGTTGAAGCCGATAGTATATACTCCGGCAAAAGGCAGATAGGCTGAGTACGTTCCTCCGGGAACGAAAGTTCCGCCCGCTGAGCCGTTTTCATCTGCACTCGCAAAGCCGTAATTCACTTCAAGATCACCATATTTTACAATAGCACGGAAGTATCTCTTTCCAAGAACTGTAAAATCTGTAGAAGCCACTGAGCCTAACACAGCAGCTACCGGTGCATCCGTTGTGTTCCACCCGATTCTGTTTCCGATTATATAAACCTCGGGATTGATGTTGAGGGCGGGCATTACAGCGTAGAAATTCCTTGTAACGGCTTTGGCTCCTGAAAGGGTTACTTTTTTAGTGAAAAGCGTATTATCACTATATTTAACAGATACCACAACTTTCTGATCGCCGGTACGTGACAGAGGCAGGCTGACAGTGTTGCTTCCTGCCACAAGGCCGCTGATGCTTACGGAACTGCCCGGAGTGGTTTCGCCGATAAGAGACGGAGTGGCGCCGCTGAAATCAACCGTATATGTGCCGGTGCATGTAAAATCGGCGTTATCGTCTGAATTGCGGGCTTTCACATCGATTGAGGTGGCAATGGCCGGGACATCAGCAATAGTGAACTTTATTGTGCCTGCCAAATATTTGAAATCAAGAGTTCTTGTAGAAGAAACCTTTGCTGCAAGTGCAGGGCCGTTGGCGCCCTTGCCGTTAGTGTAAGTTGTCGGGAAGGTTACCGTGCCGACATCGGTGAGCAAGCTTGCCGGATATACAACGAGAGTGCCCTCGGCAATGGAATCGTCTTCGGGAACTATAGCTGTAAAAGTCGCGCTTGCTCCGCTGATATTGGAAATCGTGAGATCCAATTTAACACCTTTGGTAGTGTATAAGGCTGCCTTGTCGCTTGCTTCCCAAGTAAATTCGGAAGCGGAAGCAACGATAGCCTTTGAGGCGGCAGATTCAACGGTAGCGGTGAATTCAACCTTGTTCCCCTGAACGGGAAGATCCTGCCCTACGTTAATTTTCTCTTTCTGGCAAGCCATTACGGCTGCGGCGGCAATAAGAATGTAAATGTACTTTTTCATAAGGCATTGTCTTTTAATCCCACGAAATATCGTTTCTATAATCTGCACCTTCGACAGAAGAACTGCCAAAGTTAGAGGCGCCCAGAACGGCAGCCGTAATTTTCATTTCAATGAACTCCATTTCAGGAGCCGAATAAAGTTTTTTTCCCATATAGTAATGTATTTGGTTAATGTTTTTTTATATTTTCTTATTTGGTTTCAGCCCACAAAATTAACAATTTTTGTTCCCAATCCAAAAGTTTTCAGCGTAATTTTCAGGATATTAAAAAAAACATTATCTTTGAGGCGTCAAAAAATCCTTTATGGCACTTTTATTAACAAAAGAACTTGATGATGATGGCCACGCGCGATTAGGAGTGTGGCACATTACCGAATCAGAGGACGAACTCAGGGCCCTCTCAAGCATCCCCTCCGACGAATTAGAGGAAATCTCCTTCATCAAAAGCGAATCTCTCCGCAAACAAAAACTCGCAGTGCGCGCTATTCTCAGCAATATGTTCGAAGAGAAGGTGTATCTTTCCCATCATGACAACGGAAAACCGTACATCGAAAACAACGCCGTCAATATTAGCATCTCTCATACCGATAAATATGTGGCTGTGATTATTGACGACAGGGACGATGTGGGTATAGACTGCGAAAGCATGGACAGAGACTTCTCGGCTGTAGAAAGCAAAGCTTTGAGCGAAGAAGAGATGGAAGAGATAGAAGACCTCGAGCAGGATCGCCGCAACGAGCAGCTGGCAATCTATTGGTGCGCCAAAGAAGCCGTTTATAAAAAGGTTTCACAATACGGCGTGGATTTTACCGAGCAGATAGAGATAGAGTCTTTCCGACCGAGAGGAGAAGGTGAGCTTGAAGCAACTTTCATCCACAAAGACGGCTATGAAGAAGACTTCAGCTTAGAGTATATGACCTTTGACAGGCATGTGCTTGTGTGGACAAACAACAAAGAGTAATATCTTTACTACTTGAGCCAATTCTCCGGATTTCTCGGAGTCTTCCCTTCCCAGAGCTCAAAATGTAATTGTGTTTCTCCGGAAATAGTATCTACCAGGCCAATGACTTGGCCCGTTTTTACTTTGTCCCCTGCCTTTACCGACACATTCGCTAATTTGCAGTAAAATGTAAAATAGCCGCCATGCTGAAGCAGAACGCATTGATTATAGCCGGGCATTACAATCACCTGACATACCTTTCCCTCAAAAACCGACTTCACGGCAGTATTGGGGCTGAGCGCTATATTTATGCCGTTATTGAAAGGCAGTCTTACATTTTTATAGACAGGATGATAGCGGTATCCGAATGAATCTATAACAGGACCATCCGCCGGCCAAGGCAGTTTGCCCTGATTCTTTGCAAATTCCGCATCCAATTTGGTATCTATTACCGTCTTGGTCCCGGTGGAAGTCTTCGAAGCCTTTTCCACCATACGCCTCATTTCACGGTCAAGGGCCTCCTTTTCTTTCTGCTTTGCCGCAAGCTGCTTCCTGTATTGCTTTTCGTTTTTGCTTAGCTGCGACACAAGCCTCTTTGACTCGCTTTCTTCTTTGCTCAGTTTTTTCAGCTCGGAAAGGCGGGTGTCGCGGACTTTTGCAGCATTTTTCCTAAGCGCCTCCGCCTCTGCCTTTTGAGCGGCAAGAACAGCTTGAGCCTCTTTGATTCTAGCAGCCTGAGTGCGCATCTGTGAGGACAAGCTGCGAAGATAACCGTAACGGCGCAAGCCCTGGCCAAGGTCTTCCGATGCAAGCAAATACATATACCAAATGCGAGAATCCCTGCTGCGGTAAGCTGTACGCACAAGGCGGCTGTAGCCGGCAGACATTGTATCCAACCGGGCTCCAAGCATGGCAATGGTGTCTTGTTTTGCCTTTATCTGCTCGTTCAACAGCTTTATTTCCTTTTCGCTTTCAGCCACCAATTGCTTTCGAGAAACCATTTTGCGGCGGACAAGATTCAGAGAAGATTGAGCGGTATTGCTCTTTTTGCGGTTTTCTTTAAGCTGTGCATCCAATATGGCTATCTCTCTTTCTAACTTTGCCTTACGGTTTTTTTGCGCCGAAGTCTGTGCCTTGCAAGGGATTATGGCAAGTGATAAAAAGAAAATAATAACGAGCAGTCTTTTCATTGTTCCGCTTTTTTATTCTCTGCCAAAGACCTGTAATACTGCGATAATTCTTCCTCTCCCAAAGCCTTGAGCACCACAGAATAATGTTCTAAAATCACTACGCTGTCCTTGCCCCCGTACACCATGGCCTTTTTGAAATAAGGCTTGGCCTCCTGATTCCGGCCGAGAAGATGTAGAATCCAACCATAGGTGTCAAGATAAGATGGATTGTCCGGCTCTTTTTCTATCGTTATCCGGCTCATCTTTTCCGCCTTTTTGAGCTTTTTACCGGAAAGGCTCAGATAATAGGCGTAATTATTGAGCGTAGGTACATGTTCAGGGTCAATCCGCAACACCTTTTCATAGATTTTCATGGCCTTGCGGTCATTGCCCAAGGCATGCCAGCAATCCCCGGCAGTGCTTAGCGCGGGCAGCACCTTGGGGTTCTTCTCTCCCCCTATCTCTATTATCTTATAGCATTGGTCCAATACTTCTTTCATATTGCCGCCGTCAAAAAGCAAACTGAGGCGGATGTAGTGGGCATCCAAATCTTTGGGATATTCTTCTATCAGGCGGTCGAAATAACGGCGGCCGGTCTCTTTCCTTTCGGTGGAATAATACCACGAGCCGGCAAGTTTTAGGGAAGTGCTGTCGGTGGGATGAGTTTTTACGCAGGAATTTACCAATGTGTCTAACTGCGCCCCCCAGGAGCGGAAGAAGCGATAGTCTATAAACTTGATTATTTGATTGATATAGGCGCTTTTGGCGGACGGCCTTACATCGGGATCTTTAATAAAGGTATGGGCATCCACAAAAAAGGCGGGGATATTGCCGCTCATGCGATTGGCTTCGGCGCGGCCGATGATTGCAGGGATATAGTCGGGGCTGTACACGAGAGCCCTGTTGTAGCTTTCTATGGCAAGAGAGTCTTTATACTGCGATAAATATCTGTCTCCCAATAGAGTGAGGGTGTAGGCGTTGGTGTAGTTGGAGGGATATTTCTCAAGAAGCTCAAGATAGATTTCGGTGCTTTCGGCTGCTTTTCCGGCGGAGGCGTAAAGGCCGGCAAGAGCATCTTTATACCAAATATTGGTGGAATCCAGTTCAATCGCCTGTTTCAGATAAGATTCAGCTTTGTCGAATTCTCCGGAGCCTTGGGCGACAAGGCCCAAATAATATTTTACCGCATCGTTCGGAGGAAACTTTTCATCGAGAAAACGAAGTTCGGTAATAGCCTTTGAGGGTGATGTCTGCAATTTGGAAACAGCATCCATAAGGATGTTTTCCTGCACCACCTTGTTAGTTTTAGCCTGTTTTTGGGCCGTGAGGGTGGCATGAAGAGCCAAAAAGAAAAATATTATAGAGGCGATTCGTTTCATTGCAGAAGGAACTCCTGCAAAAATAGTGCTTTTTTTAACTATATTTGCAATAGTTTAAAGGAAAGCGATGCAACTTTTTGGAGTTAACTTGCATCTTAATTCTCGAGAACAGTTGAAAAAGAAGAGCTCAAAGCCGGACTGGCTTACTCTTGTAAGCCGCTGTAAAAATGGTGACAGAGGGGCGCAAAAGGCCATGTATGATGCTCTTGCCCGCAAAATGTTTGCCGTTTGCATGCGCTACATGGGCAACAGGCAAGATGCAGAAGATATACTTCAAGACGGTTTTGTAACTCTCTTTTCAAAGCTTGAAAGCTACTCGGGTGCAGGGTCATTCGAAGGCTGGGCTCGAAAGATCTTTGTCAATACGGCACTCATGAGTCTGCGTAAAAAAGACGTTTTGAGACAAAGTGATGATGTGGACACGGCCTGGTATATTTCCGCGGACGAGCCCACTCCCGTACAAAAAATCGGTTACCAGGAGCTCAGCAAGATGATTTCCGAGCTTCCCCCCGGTTTTCGAACGGTATTCAATATGTACATCATCGAGGGTTACTCTCACAAAGAGATAGCTGAAGCCCTCGGGGTATCGGAAGCCACTTCGCGTTCTCAACTCCAGCGCGCTCGTGCAATGCTGCAAGGCAAAATCAAAGAGAAGTATTAAGATGCAGAATAAAAAACATATGGAAGACTTCGACCTCTTTGTAAAGAGGTCCCTTCAAGATGCGGAGATGGATGTTCCTCCCCGCGTCTGGAAGGCCATAGAATCCAAACTGGATGCAGCAGCGGCTCCCAGTAAGGGCTTCCGGTGGGCTTGGGTGGCGGTAGCAGCAGCGGCAGCGCTTGCAGCGGTCATCATCATTCCCTCCACACAAAACAATTCCAAACTTCCATTTAATACTGAGGAGCGTATTGCTTTGGCCTCTCCTATTCAAGAAATCGAAATCCGGCAAATCCCATCTCCGCGCACAATAAAAATCCAAACAAGACTGCAAGAGGAAAAGCCGGAAACCGATACAAAACAAAGGGTACAGGAAAATGCCGGAACAACGGCTCAGAAAGCTGAAACAACGGCTCAAAATGCCGAAACAACGGCTCCATCGACTGAAACAACAGAGAAACAAAACAAAGCTGAGCTTCCTCCGAAGCAGCAATACACTGTTGCCACAGAGGAAGCTTTCGCAGGCATTGAGGACGATGAGGTCAAATCAAAGCGCGAAGTAACACGCCTTTCGGCCTATGTCAACAGCAGTATCGGCGGTAACGAAACAGCAGCCAAAGGCGCAGCTACAGCATCAGCAAGCAATCCTTCCTATATAGAAAACGATATTAAAGAAAACAGCGCCAGCAATTACAGCATTCCGCTTAGTTTCGGCGCAGGCGTAAGAATCCACTTGAGCGACAAACTTGCAATCGGCACAGGAATAGATTTCAGCTTTTTGTCACGCAGTTTCACAGGCCTTTACAGCCCTATAGGGGAAATACCTGTAGTTGGAGACATCCGCCACGATATGCAATATATAGGCATACCTGTAAGCATATTCTATAACATTTATAACGGCAAGGGCTTCCGCTTTTATATACACGGGCTCGGTGAGGCGGAATGGTGCGTAGGCAATAGCTACACCATGAGGGCTACCGGCCAGACAGTAAGCGAAAAAATTGCAGGAACCCAATTCTCGCTCGGAGCAGGTATCGGAGTGGAGTTCAGATTGAGCAAAATGTTAGGCATATACATAGACCCGTCTGCACGCTATTATTTCGATGCCGCCCATCCTAACAATGTCCGTAGCGAAAGACCGTTCATGGGGAATTTCAACACTGGTTTGAGATTCAATTTCTAACCTTATAAAAAAATAAAAACATTTTACCTACACCTCGCGGAATACTCCCGAGGTGTAATTTTTTATGCTTTCATTTGTCAAAATGAATGGCGTGAAAAAGTTTTTATACATACTTGCCGCGGTGTTGACTGCCGTCTCCTGCGAGCATATAAATTATTCTCTTCCCGGAACGCCGAGAGGAGGGAGGACCACCCCGGGAGGTGGAAACAAAGAACGAAAAGACAGCTCTTCGGCGGAGAATTCTGCAAAACCCGACACTCTCGTATGGGTAAGCGGGATTTCCGTACCTGAAGGCTACGACTGGTTAAGGGACACCGCTATGGGCGCCTCAAATGCAAGGCTCGTGCTCTATTGCAATGACGAGCAAGTTCTTGACGAGCCGATAGGTCCGCAATACAGCCTCAACCCATACCCTGACTCCCATCATTTGATTGGGGGCCGCCTCTATTCGGAATATGTCTCCGGCGGCGAAACCACCATACTCTGCGACGCCAAGCCTTTATTCAAATACGAGGGACACGAATATCTCAAAGGTGTTGTGGTAAAAGAAGGCTCTCTGTTTACTCTCGGGTGCAATTATGCCGAAGACTGTTATGTAATGAGGCAAAACGGCAATCCCATTATTAAGTTGTCCGGAGGGAAAGTACCCGGCGGATTGGGCGAAAATGCCCCTGCCCTTTATGAAGACGGAGGTCACATCTATTTTTGCTTCATCGACGGCAAAGGCCTCGACCTTGTGGAAGACGGTGTGGTTAAAACTATAAACCTGCCAAGCTTTGCAAAAGAGGCGTTGGACTGCCGTATGATAGAGGGGGTGAGGTACTTGGTTAGTTCCGACGGGAACAATATCTATTGCTCATTCAATGGGAAAACAATAAATCTACACTACATGGGCAAGGTGAAAAATGACTTTTTTGCAATGCGTTTATTGGGAGATGCGGCGGTAATCGGCTCCGTAAATAATTTGACTTTTGACGGCTTTACCCAAATCACCATGATGGAAAGAAACAGAAATTTATTTTTAAAAGGACAGGACCTCTATATCTGCGAATGCGGAGAAAAAGTAATAGGCATTCGCAACAGGCCTTTGAATATGCAATATGGAAGGGCGTCAAGCATAGGGGATTTTGAAAGTATCTTCAGCGCGCCCGATGCTTTTGTGTTTACCAAAGAATGCATAAATGCCGGCCACGGCAACATCTATGCGGCGGCATCCTCTGTAAAAGGAGACAAGCCCTGTCTTTTTAAAAACGGGCGGAAATGGAGGGAATTCCCTTTCAACGGGTATCTTACAGGAGTGAATGTGGAGCTTAGTCTTCCCGGCTCAGGAGACGGCTTTGGTCGGAAAGGACGGTAATATGGACACGAAGAGTTTCTTCGGGGAGGATTTCCTCAATATTTTCCGGCCATTCTATGAGGCACAGATTTCCGGAATCGATATATTCAAAGAATCCTATATCAAGGGCCTCTGCAATCTTGTCGATACGGTAAAAGTCAAAGTGGAAAATGCTTTGGCCGTCGGAGCCGCGATATTCGTTGACAATCGCAAAGCTCGGCGAACTTACGGCATCATCTCTCACCCCAAGCGCTTTGCAAACAGCCGTAATGAAAGTGGTTTTGCCGGCCCCCATGGGAGCATAAAAAGCCACTATCCTGCGCTGCCCGAGGGCTTCGAGGAATTGCTTCGCTGCGGCATCGATCCCTGAAAGATCTTTAATGAGAATTTCCATAGACAATGCAAATTTAAAAATTTATCGAGATATGCTAATTAACATTACAGCGGCAAAGTGCGTAGGGATAGATGCCATTCCGGTAACGGTAGAGGTAAATATCAATATGGGGATAGGCATCCACCTGGTAGGTCTTGCGGATGTGGCGGTAAAGGAGAGTCTGATACGCACCATCACAGCCCTGCAAAGTTTGGGCTTTCATATTCCGGGAAAGAAGATAGTAATAAATTTAGCTCCCGCAGATATGCACAAGAGCGGTTCCGGCTACGACCTTCCCATTGCGATGGGGATAATCGCCGGTTCAGACCAAAGGAATCTGCCCGAACTTGGCAAATATCTTATTATGGGCGAATTGGGCTTGGACGGCTCGGTCAGAGAGGTGCCCGGCGCCCTGCCCTATGTTGAACTTGCCATTAAAAAAGGGCTTGCAGGCTGCATACTTCCGCTGCAATCGGCTTTGGAAGCGGTGGAATACCGCAATACGCGCATCTACGGAGTGAAAGACATTCCCGAGGTGCTGCGAATCTTGGAAGGCAGGAAGCCTTGCGAGGACCTGCTCATCTGGAATACCGCCGCTTATAAAGAGCAGCTTGCCGCTTCCATAAAGGCGAAAAAGCATCCGAATTATATGGATTTTGCGAACATTATAGGGCAGGAAGGGGCCAAAAGAGGGGCGGAAATTGCGGTGGCAGGCGGACACAATATCATAATGGTAGGGCCTCCCGGAAGCGGAAAAAGTTCTCTTGCAAAAGCGCTTGCGGGCATCTTGCCTCCAATGTCCATGGAAGAATCCTTGGTGACGAGCAAAATTTACTCCATCGCAGGCAAAGGGCGCTCCATCGGCCTTATAAGGCAAAGGCCTTTCAGGGCTCCGCATTACAGCGCATCCATGGCGGCGATAGTTGGCGGCGGCAATGGGGACAATCTTATTCCCGGAGAGGTTTCGCTTGCCCATAACGGAGTGCTCTTTGCAGATGAATTCGCCAACGCTCCGAAAGCCGTAATAGAAGCTCTTCGCGCACCTTTGGAAGACAGATGCGTAGGTATTTCAAGGCTCCGGAGCAAGATAGTTTATCCCGCCTCATTCATGCTCGTGGCGGCAAGCAATCCCTGCCCCTGCGGTTATTACGGTGAAGGCGAGCGCTGCTCCTGCACGGTAGGGCAAAGGGTGGGCTATCTGTCGAAATTATCAGGACCGATTTTGGATAGGATTGATATCCATTTATGGTTGCATCCCGTAGAAACCGGCAAGTTGGTGAATAGGGTGCGGGGCGAAAGCAGCGCCGTAGTGGCCGCAAGGGTGCTGAAGGCGAGGAATATTCAAAAGGAGCGCTTCCGGGGAGAGGGCATCTTCACCAATGCTGAAATGAACAGCGCTCAAATGGAAAAGTTCTGCCATCTTGATGATGAGTGCAAAGAGCTGTTGGAAAAGCTGATACGCCGACAGGGGCTGTCGGCGAGAGCCTTCTCGCGAATAATAAAGGTAGCCCGCAGCATTGCCGACTTAGAAGGCTCTCGCGACATTGCCGCCCCCCACATCGCCGAAGCCGCAAGCTACCGCTTCCTCGACCGCCAGAATCTTGGGCAGTAGAATCCTTTAATACTTGATAAAAAACATTATGATCAGGTCTATAAACATATTGGATAAAGATTACTTACAATGGGTACAAGACCTCTGCAAGCGTTACCGTCAGAGTCAGCTTAAAGCTGCAGTACAAGTAAATAAAGAAATGCTTCGCTTCTACTGGGAGTTGGGAAAGGATATTGTAGAACTTCATGCGGAAAAACGTTGGGGAGATAAAGTAATAAGCCGTTTATCTAAAGATTTACGCGAAGCTATGCCTGACTTACGCGGATTAACTCGACGTAATATCTACTATTGCAAGCAGTTCTATCTATTATTCTTGCCTGTATTTGAATTTGTGCCCCAGGCTGGGGCACAAATTCAGCTGGAAGTATTTTACATAACACCGGGCATTTATTTAGGTAATTAAATTCTAAACCGCCGGAATCTTGGGCAGTAGGGCTTGTTTATATTGCTGATTTGTTATATATTTGCAATGCGTTGGAGCGAATTGGTCAGATTATTAGAAAAGAGAGGTTGGTTTCTTTGGCATCACGGCGGCAGGCACGACATTTATCGCCGTAATGGTTCGCAGGAAAAGATAGTTGTAGGTCGTCATCGTTCGGAAGAGGTGCCGCGTGGGACATTCAGAAAGATAGTTAAACAGGCAGGAATAATATTATATGAAAAAAACAAAGGCAATAGTGGAGATTAACGAAAAGGGCACTTTTTACGTATATACTCCCGATTTGAAATCTACGCTTCTTGGCGAAGGCGGCAGCGCAGCAGAGGCAATCGAAGACTTTGAGGCCTGTTACCGTGAAGACCTCATAGCCCATGCGAAGTCGCTTGGCGAAACTCTTCACGAAGAACTTGTCGATTTGACTTTTGAATACAAATACGACATCGCTTCGTTTCTCGATCTTTTCTATATGTTCAATGTCAGCAAGTTAGGCGAGTATTTGGGAATCAATCCCTCTCTAATGCGCCAATATAAAAGCGGCAACACCTATATATCGGCAAAGAAGATGAAAGAGATAGAGGCCGGAGTAAATAATCTTGGAAAATTTTTAGCATCGGCTAAATTCGTCCGTTGACAACGGATTATTTGCCTTCTTCCCTACAGTTAACTTATTTCTACAATCTATTATACCTTCGTTTCCGAAGTTTATAATTGCACCTCCAATATTTCGTTGAGATTGGTTGTAAATTTACGGGACAATCGTTCCTGTTTCATCTTATGTCTTTTATCAAAAGACGCCGTATGCACTGCATCGGGTAACTTTTCATTCAGCTTGTCGATTACCTCCATCAGTTTTTTATGTTTAGGATTTGAATTTTCAAACAATGAAGGCTGTAATTCGTCGGATTGAACAAAGTTATAAAGCATTACACCCGCTCTTTTGTACCCGTAGCCTTTTTTGAAAATCCTTTTTAAAGATTCGACTGCAAACTCGATTAATTCGATTGTTGAGTTTGTTGGAAAAGGAAGTTTTATTTTATCATGCTTGGAATAAAAAAACGAGGGTTTTTCGAAGCGTGAGGTCTCAATGAAAACCACCATTCCTGTGCATAGTGAGTTTTGCTTTCTCAACTTTTCTGCGCTCATGCTTGTGAAGGCAACGATACGCTCTTTTATTTCTGCATATTTAAAATATTTTTGTTCGAATGTCCGGGTTGTGGCAATGGCTTGTTTTAGCTCAGGTTCTTCAATTTCTATACTTGGAATCCCCTTTAAATCTTTTTGTAATCTTTCTCCCACAATGGTCATCATACTTCTTACTGTTGATGCAGGCAACTGCGTAAAGTCGTAAGCTGTTTTTACGCCCATCTCTGATAAGCGTTTTGAATATCTCCGCCCAATCCCCCATACATCTTCCACAGGTAGCCACTTCAGGGCCTTTATTCTTAATTCGTCATTGTCAATCAGATGTACGCCGCCTAATTGAGGAAACTTTTTAGCTATTCTGTTGGCCGCTTTTGCGAGAGATTTTGTAGGAGCAATTCCAATGCTGATGGGAATACCTGTCCATTTCCCTACTTGTTCACGTATTTTCAAGCCGTATTCAATCAGGTCGATGTTCATTCCGGATAAATCGAGAAAACATTCATCTATAGAGTAAATCTCTTGAACCGGAGAATAGTTCGAAAGTATCGACATCACCCTGCGGCTCATATCTCCATACAAAGCAAAATTAGCGGAATAAACCTGAACATTATTTCTTTTAAAGATATGTTCATTCTCAAACGCAGGCGCTCCCATTGGGATTCCTAATTTTTTGGCTTCATTTGACCGCGAAATAACGCAACCGTCATTGTTCGAAAGAACAACAACGGGCTTATTCAGAAGAGAGGGATTGAAAACCCTTTCGCAGGAAACATAGAAGTTATTGCAGTCAATAAGAGCATACATTATCTGTGTTTTTTAATAGAATAACATACTACTCCCCACACTATTACATCTTCGATTGTTTCAATTACGGGAAAGTTGGGATTGGAAGGAAGCAAATAGCATTTTCCGTTTTCTTTTTTGATTCTCTTCAGCGTAAATTCGTTTTGGGTATAACATAGAATAATGCTGTTATCCCTTACATCAAGGCTTTTATCAATAATAAGCAAGTCTCCATCCTGAAAATCCAACAACATAGAGTTGCCCCTTACTCTTACATAAAATGTCGCTTCGGGATTTTTAACCAATTCCCGATTCAAATCAATTTCTTCGTGTATGAAATCTTCTGCAGGACTTGGAAAACCTGCAACGGCTTCACCCATTAAAGGTATTTCCATACTTGAGAAATCGGGTGAGAAAAATTCGAGATTGTTATCTTTTGTCATGGTTATGTGTGTTCAAACGTGCGCCGAATCGGCAACAACAAATTTAATAAATTTTGCTGAGCGGATGATATACATTTAAAGGAACTCTTCAAATGAAATTTTCCACCAATTTGAGGGAAAAATTGCTAATTTGTTTTAAGTTTGTAGTAATTCTGCTAAAGAAACATGGAAGGATATTACAACTTTAACTTATGATACCATCAATTACACTTTCTAATGGATATAGGATTCCGAAAATGGGATTCGGAACTTTCAGGATGGCTCCGGAAGATACGGTGGAGGCAGTTAAATGTGCGATAGAGGCCGGCTGGCGGCATATTGACACGGCCGCTGTGTATGGCAATGAGAAGGAGGTGGGGCTAGCCGTGCGTGAATCCGGTCTGGCAAGGAAGCAGATTTTCGTGACATCCAAGCTCTGGAATGCCGACCGTGGTTACGACAGCGCCCTAAGGGCCTTCGACCAAACTCTCGAGCGTATGGGTTTCGATTATCTCGACCTCTACCTAATCCACTGGCCCGCCTCGCCCTTCTTCCATGACGATTGGAAAAAACAGAACGCCGACAGTTGGAAAGCCCTTGAGCGCCTTTACAAAGAGGGTCGCATAAAGGCAATCGGGCTCAGCAATTTTATGCCACGTCATATAAATGAGCTGCTCAAGACTGCCGAGATAAAGCCTATGGTCAATCAGATTGAATTTCATCCGGGATGGATGCAAAAAGACTGTACCGATTTCTGCAAGGAGCATGGTATTGTACTTGAGGCCTGGGCGCCGCTCATCAAAGGAGAGATACTCAGCGATAGTGCTATCCGCAATATCGCCTCTGCACACGGCTGCTCTGAAGCGCAGGTCGTTCTAAGCTGGGTGCTGGCCTGCGGAATAATTCCTCTGTGCAAATCGGTCACACCGTCACGTATTACGGAAAACTTAAAGGCTGCCGAAATAAAGCTGACTCCGGAAGAGGTTTCGGCAATATCTTCAATGGCAAACTGCGGAGGCCGCTGCTACAATCCGGATTGTTGTGATTTTTGATTGTCTTGTACTTTCGATATAAAAATCCTATAAATATGAAAAAATGTCTTTCCCTTTTACTGGTGTTGTTTTCCTTGTCTTTGTTTGCTCAAAACAACCCTGTGGCATCGCCGGATGCCGTTGTCAAGTTTGAAAACGCCCGTTTTACCATTCTCACAGACCGGCTCATCCGTATGGAGTGGGCAGAGGATGGGGTGTTCGAAGACCGTGCATCGCTGGCAATAGTAAATAGGAATCTGCCCGTGCCAAAGTTTACAAAATCGGTAAAGGACGGAGTGCTCAGCCTCAAGACCGGCAAGGTGAGCCTCAGTTACAAGGGAGGCCGCTTCGCTCAGGAGAATCTGAGCGTTGAATTCGGTATGGGCACCTGGCGGCCAGGCATGGAAGCCTCCGGTAATCTTAAGGGTACAACTCGTACGTTAGATGGCTGCAAGGGCTTTGAACGGCTTTCTTTCAGGGAAAAGGAGCTGGAAGACGGAGTCATCTCCCGGGACGGCTGGGCTGTGGTGGATGAATCGGAGCGACATCTGTTTACAGAGGATGGCTGGGTGGCGGAACGCCCTTCGGGAGACCGCATAGACTGGTATCTTTTCGCATACGGACATGATTATACCGATGCTCTCGGGGACTTCGTAAAGGTTGCAGGCCATATCCCGCTTCCTCCAAAATGGACACTCGGTTATTGGTGGAGCCGCTATTGGATATTCACGGATGATGAAATCCTTGACCTTGGAAGGGAGATGAAAAAACATGGCGTTCCCATGGACGTGATGGTTGTAGATATGGATTGGCATTATACCTATAAGGATATGCATGAGCGTCTCGGGCCTGATGACTTCGGCCAGAGGCGCGGGTGGACGGGCTACACCTGGAACCGCGACCTCTTCCCCGACCCGGAGGCATTCCTCGGTGAACTGCATAAGATGGGCTATAAAACATCTCTCAACCTTCACCCCGCTTCGGGCATTCGTCCCTACGAAGAATGCTATCCCTCCTTTGTCGCAGATTATCTTTCCAGGACTAATGATTATGACGGCCCAAAGGACTATATCTTTGGCGAAGGCGGTTACCTGTATGCAGGAAACGAGAAGCCTGTCGGCAAAGCCGGATACCGCGCAAGCGTTCCCTATCGTATGTCTCAAAAAGAATGGGCCGATGCCTATTTCAATAGCGTAATCCGCCCGTTGGAACGCCAGGGAGTGGACTTCTGGTGGCTTGACTGGCAGCAGTGGATAGAGTCCCGTTATGTAAAGGGGCTCAGCAATACATTCTGGATTAACCATGCCTTCTTCCATGACAAGGAAGTTAATGGTGTGGAACGTCCGCTAATCTACCACCGTTGGGGAGGGCTTGGAAGCCACCGCTATCAGCTTGGCTTCTCCGGAGACGCCTATGATGAATGGAGCGTCCTGAAGTTCCTGCCGTACTTTACCGCAACAGCCTCCAACGTTGGCTACGGCTATTGGGGTCACGACATCGGAGGTCATATGCAGATGAAAGATCGCAAACGCCTCACGGAACCGGAAATGTACACTCGCTGGCTCCAGTTCGGGGTATTTACACCGATTTTCAAGACGCATTCCACTCAGAGTGCAAATTTAGAAAGGAAAATCTGGGCTTATCCAGACCATTTCGACTACATGTTAGAGGCAATCCGTCTGCGCTATACCCTGTCGCCATACATCTACACTATGGCGCGCGAAGCCTACGACACCGGCATCTGCATCTGCCGACCGCTCTATTATGCTTATCCGGAAAAGGATGAGGCCTACCGCTTTAATGAGGAATACCTCTTCGGAGACCGTATCCTTGCAACGGCAATAGCCGAGCCTGCAGGAATCGATGGTAAATCTTCTCGTGAGGTTTGGTTCCCTTCCGACGGCGATTGGTGGGATATGGCTCTTCAAACCATGCATAAAGGCGGCAGCCTCAAAACGCTCCGCTATTCCATTGACCAGAATCCTTGGTACGTAAAGGCCGGAAATATCATACCTCTTGCGAGCCGCAGTATCATGAACCTTCAGGAGCCTTCCGATACGCTTGGCATTCTTGTGGTGCCGGGTGCCGGAAAATCATCTTTCCGTTTGTATGAAGATGACGGAGTTTCAAAGGACTATGATTCTGCGTACGCATTTACTCTTATCGAGAAAAACCGCAGCGGGAGCAAGCTAACCCTCACGGTGCACAAACGCGAAGGCTCTTATGAGAATGCCTCTCCGGAAAGAAATCTGTACGTTGTGTTGGAAGGCGTGAAGACCGCCCCCCGCAAAGTGCTTCTGAATGGAAAGGTCGCCGGAAAGTGCACCAAAGGCTCCGGCAATATCACCGTATCCTTCCCCACCGTTAAGGCAGGAGAGAAAAACAGGATAGAAATCAGTTTCTGACTCTAAAAAAGAAGATGACAATGCTTTCCTCGGCTGAAGAAGTGCGAGGAAAGAAGAATGATATGCTAATGCGTGGCGGCAAGACCGCGCAAACATCAGAATTATATCAGCAAAGTCGTGATACGGAAGCCGATGAGATCTTCCGTGCGGTTAGCTATCCTACAAATAGGTGTTTTTTTATTATCGTGTGTATTTTAATAAAAAACATAATATGAAAAAATGTCTTTCCCTTTTACTGGTGTTGTTTTCCTTGTCTTTGTTTGCTCAAAACAACCCTGTGGCATCGCCGGATGCCTTTGTTAAGTTTGAAAACGCCCGTTTTACCATTCTCACAGACCGGCTCATCCGTATGGAGTGGGCAGAGGACGGGGTGTTCGAAGACCGCGCATCGCTGGCAATAGTAAATAGGAATCTGCCCGTACCAAAGTTTACAAAATCGGTAAAGGACGGAATTCTCAGCCTCAAGACCGGCAAGGTTAGCCTCAGTTACAAGGGAGGCCGCTTCGCTCCGGAGAATTTAAGCGTTGAATTCGGTATGGGCACATGGCGGCCCGGCATGGATGCCTCCGGCAATCTAAAGGGGACAACCCGTACACTCGATGATTGCCTTGGCTTTGAAAGACTCTCTAGAAGAGAAAAGGAACTTGAAGACGGTATCATCTCCCGGGATGGTTGGGCTGTGGTGGATGAATCGGAGCGACATCTGTTTACAGAGGATGGCTGGGTGGCGGAACGCCCTTCGGGAGACCGCATAGACTGGTATCTTTTCGCCTATGGACACGATTATACCGATGCTCTCGGGGACTTCGTGAAGGTTGCAGGCCATATCCCGCTTCCGCCAAAATGGACACTCGGTTATTGGTGGAGCCGTTATTGGGAATTTACGGATGATGAACTCCTTGATCTTGGAAGGGAGATGAAAGAGCGTGGCATTCCCATGGATGTGATGGTAATAGACATGGATTGGCATTACACCTACAAGGATATGCATAAGCGTCTCGGACCGGATGATTTCGGCAGGCGGCGCGGCTGGACCGGCTACACCTGGAACCGCGACCTCTTCCCCGACCCGGAGGCATTCCTCGGCGAACTTCATAAAATGGGCTATAAGACAGCACTCAATCTTCATCCGGCTTCCGGAATCCGTCCGTATGAGGAGTGCTATCCCTCTTTTGTTGCCGATTATCTTTCCAGAACCGATGATTATGACGGCCCCAAAGACTATATCTTCGGGGAAGGCGGTTACCTGTATGCCGGAAACGAGAAGCCTGTCGGCAGGCCGGGTTATCGGGCATCTGTCCCCTATCGTATGTCTCAGAAAGAATGGGCTGAAGCCTATTTCAATAGTGTAATCCACCCGTTGGAACGCCAGGGAGTGGACTTCTGGTGGCTTGACTGGCAACAGTGGGTAGATTCCCGTTATGTAAAGGGGCTCAGCAATACATTCTGGATTAACTATGTTTTCTACCGCGATAAGGAAATAAATGGTACAGAGCGCCCTCTTATTTACCACCGTTGGGGAGGGCTTGGCGGGCACCGCTATCAACTTGGTTTTTCAGGGGATACCAATGATGAATGGAGTGTCTTGAAGTTTCTGCCGTACTTTACCGCAACAGCCTCCAACGTTGGCTACGGCTATTGGGGTCACGACATCGGAGGTCATATGCAAGATAGAGGCCGCAAACGTCCCACAGAACCGGAAATGTATACCCGCTGGCTCCAGTTCGGAGTGTTTACGCCGATTTTCAAGACGCATTCCTCTAAGAGCACAAATTTGGAAAGGAAAATCTGGGCTTATCCAGACCATTTCGACTACATGTTAGAGGCAATCCGTCTGCGCTATACCCTGTCGCCATACATCTACACTATGGCGCGCGAAGCCTACGACACCGGCATCTGCATCTGCCGTCCGCTCTATTATGCTTATCCGGAAAAGGATGAGGCCTACCGCTTTAATGAGGAATACCTCTTCGGAGACCGTATACTTGCAACGGCCATAGCCGAACCTGCAGGAATCGATGGTAAATCTTCTCGTGAGGTTTGGTTCCCCTCCGACGGCGATTGGTGGGATATGGCTCTTCAAACCATGCATAAAGGCGGCAGCCGTAAAACGCTCCGCTATTCCATTGAGCAGAATCCCTGGTACGTAAAGACCGGAAACATCATACCTCTTGCGAGCCGCAGTATCATGAACCTTCAGGAGCCTTCCGATACGCTTGGCATCCTTGTAGTGCCGGGTGCCGGAAAATCATCTTTCCGTTTGTATGAAGATGACGGAGTTTCAAAGGACTATGATTCTGCGTACGCATTTACTCTTATCGAGAAAAACCGCAGCGGGAGTAAGCTAACCCTCACGGTGCACAAACGCGAAGGCTCTTATGAGAATGCCTCTCCGGAAAGAAATCTGTACGTTGTGTTGGAAGGCGTGAAGACCGCCCCCCGCAAAGTGCTTCTGAATGGAAAGGCCGCCGGAAAGTGCACCAAAGGCTCCGGCAATATCACCGTATCCTTCCCCACCGTTAAGGCAGGAGAGAAAAACAGGATAGAAATAACGTGGTAATACGAAAGCCGATGAAGGCTACTATCCAGGCGACGGCTATTGTGTAGACGCTGAGACCTATCGCCCAGCTCCATTTCTTTGTTTCGTTCTTTATAACCACGAAAGTAGCGATACATGGGAAGTAGAGCAGGATGAATATCATATACGCCACGGCGGCGGGCAGGCTCACATTACGGACAAGAGCGGCTTGAAGGGCGGTGTCTTCCGAAAGGTCTTCTCCTGCGGCGGCAGCCTCGAGCGTTGCCTCATCATTAGCATACATTACACCCAATGAGCTAACCACAAGCTCTTTGGCAACTACACCGGTGATAAGACCAATATCCATCTTCCAACTGAAACCAAGGGGGTCAAGTGCGGGGGAAATCGTCTTCCCGATATGGCCCAATATAGAATTCTCCTGCTGATGCTGCGGCCCTTTGGACATATCATTCGGAAAATACCCCAAAAACCAAATCACCAACGAACCTATTAAAATGGTGCTTGCCATCTTTTGTAAATATTGACGGCCCTTTTCCCAAGTGTGGCGGCCTATCGCTTTGGCGGTGGGTATGCGGTAAGGGGGCAATTCCATCACAAAAGGAAGGTCATCTTCTTTTATTATCTTCTTAAGCGCCAGCGCAGTAAGTATGGCAATCAATATCCCAAGCATATAGATGCAGAAAAGCGCAAGTGCGGAATGTTGCGGGAAGAATGCCCCTGCAAGCAAGACAAAAATGGGCAAGCGTCCGGCGCAGGCCATGAATGGGATGAGAGCTATTGTAATAAGACGGCTTTTGCGGCTCTCGATGGTGCGGGTGGCCATAATGGCCGGCACATTGCAACCAAAGCCCATAATCATTGGAATGAAGCTTTTGCCATGCAAGCCTATATGGTGCATGAGTTTGTCCAATATAAAGGCAGTGCGTGCCATATAGCCGGTATCTTCGAGTATGCTTATAAAAAAATATAAGATGAGGATGTTGGGCAGGAACACCAATACGCTGCCGACTCCGGCGATAACGCCGTCTAATACAAGGTCTTTCACCCATCCGTCTTTCATAATGGAACCAACCCCCGAAGACAACTGCGCCACCAACCAATCTATCCAATCCATAGGATATTGCCCTATGGTGAAGGTGCACCAAAAGATGAAATATAGAATCAGCAGAAAGATGGGGAAAGCCAGCCATTTATTGGTAACAACAGCATCTATCTTATCTGTTATGGTGGATTTCGGTTTTTTCCCCGAATATGGCTGATAGGTTTCCTTTAATGCACCCTGTATAAATGCGTATTTGGCATCAACTATGGCGGATTCCAAATTGGAATTCAGCAGGCCGTCAATCCTTTTTTCTTCTTCCATCCGCGCCTCTCTTACCTCATCGGCATTGGGATAGCCGTCTATTATGCGCTCTACATCCTTATCATACTCTAAAAATTTTATGGCAAGGTAGCGGGTGGAATAGTGGGCGCCGAGCGTAATATTCTCCTGCATGTGCTGCTGAAGATGCTTGATGCTCTTTTCCAACTCTACTCCATGGTTGATATGGATGTGGCGGGCGAGCTCCTCGGTATGATTGTTTTCGTACAAGGCTATCACGGTGTCCAAGAGTTTCGGAACGCCTTCGCCGGTTCTGCCTACGGTCGGTATGCAGGGCATCCCTAACAGATAGCCAAGCTGCTTTACATCCAATTTGTCACCCTTGGCGCGAAGCTCATCATACATATTCAAGGCCATCACCACCCTGAGATCCATATCTATAAGTTGGGTGGTAAGGTATAGATTGCGCTCTAAATTGGATGCATCCACCACATTTATTACAACATCCGGAAGAGTCTCCAAGAGATTTTTACGCACATAAAGTTCTTCGGGGCTATAGGCGCTTAGGGAATATGTACCGGGAAGGTCAACCAATACGAAATTGTATCCCTTATGCTTGAAACAGCCTTCTTTGGCATCGACCGTAACGCCGCCGTAATTGCCTACATGTTCGTGGGCGCCTGATGCAATGTTGAACAAAGTCGTTTTGCCGCTGTTGGGATTGCCCACCAAAGCAACTCTAATCACTTTCCGGCGCTGCCTAGCCAGACGCCTCATAATGGCATCAAGCTTTGCATTTTCTTCTTTCCCTGGTACAATGGCGCTCAAATCAGGCTGACTTTCGAGGACTTGAAGGGCCTCCGTCTCGGATATCACCTCAATCTTTTCGGCTTCTTCTCTACGAAGGGATAGTTTATAGCCAAGAATCTCATATTCAATGGGGTCTTTAAGGGGGGCATTGAGGATAACCTTCACCTTCTTACCCTTTATGAAACCCATCTCTATGAGCCGCTTGCGGAAGCCGCCGTGTCCATTAACCTTAACTATTACGGCGCTTTTTCCTGTGCCTATCTCCGAAAGATTCATGCGTTTTAATCTATGAAGTGGCAAAAATACATCAAAAGACACTTTTTGTCAATCGCAAGTTGTTGGTATTTTAAAGATGACGACCATTTTTGAAAAGCTGATGGTTTGCTGAGTGACCCACTGATTCAGATGAGAGGAAGCCTCTAATTTTGAGAGGTCGAAAATTTGCATTACATTTGTGGTCCTATAATTGAACTAAAAAATGACAGAAATAAAACAAGCCAAACGCATACAAACATCTTTTATAAGCGCTCTTGAGAAAAAAGCGCTCGTTTGGCTCGCATCCAAGCAACCTCAATGGATCACTTCTGATACCATGACATTCATCGGCTTCATCGGGTCTGTACTCAGTGCTGCCGGCTTCATGCTCAGCAACTTAGGGGTAAATTGGCTATGGCTCACCATCTTCGGCCTTATTGTCAATTGGTACGGAGACTCTTTGGATGGCACCCTTGCCCGTGTCCGCGGTGCTCAAAGGCCGATTTACGGCTATTATTTAGACCATACCATGGACATTCTCAACGAAATAGTGATGTTTATAGGTGTAGGCCTCTCCCCTTGGGTTCATCTTAATGTGGCCCTCTTGGCCCTCACGTTCTATTTAGTGCTTACTGCGGTTCAAAACATCAACGTCCATTTGAGGCAGGAATTCAATCTAACCTACGCAAAGCTCGGCCCCACCGAATTCAGAATTTTTGTTATACTCATTTGCCTTATGTTTCTTTTTATAAGGCCGGTAAGGGAATACACCCATCTCGTTAATTTCTTTGGAAGAGTTTATACCTTCACCATCTTCGATTATATAGCAATGGTGATTGTGGCTGCTCTTGCCATCATCAGCTTCTCCTATTTCATTAAAGATCTGCGCTACTACGCCAAAATAGATCCTCCAAAACAAGGCCTTAAAAAGTAATGGCACTGCTGGAAATATCGGAACTCGAAGCTTTCAGTCCCTTTTTCAGAGGCAAAAAGGGTAATGCCCGCGCAGAATGGCTGATTCGCCGGCTTAAGGTGGATAAGGTAGAGGAAAGTTATGCCCTGATAGAAGATCTTCGCGGCCCGGATGCCGCCTCAGGCTGGCTTGAAAAACAAAATGTGCATTATAGCGTTAAAGGATTTGAAAAACTCCTAAAACTTTCCGAAGGTCCTTTCATCACAATCAGCAACCATACAATAGGCACCGTGGACGGCATTATACTCATCGCCCTGATGGGTCATCTGAGGCCTGACTACAAAATGCTGGTGAATGATTTTCTCTCACGGCTTAAAGTGCTTGAAGGCAATTTTATAAAAGTTACCCCCACCGGCGAAAAACGCACCTCTCCCACCCCAAAGAGCATAAGCGGCATACGCGAAGCCATGATTCATATTAAAGAGGGGCACCCGCTCGGTCTCTTCCCTGCCGGAGCAGTGTCGGATTTGAAACTCGGCAAAAGGCCGATAGTGCAAATGCCGGACGGTTCCAGCTATAAAGAACCTCGCATACGCGATAGGGAATGGCAGATGCCTATGATTAAGTTCATTAAGAAAGCCCGTGTTCCGGTAGTACCCATACGCATTTTTGATGGAAATTCGCTGTTTTTTTATTCGCTCGGACTAATAGACTGGCGTGTGAGGCTGCTTCGTCAGCCCGCCGAAGCGGTGAACAAAGGAGGTAAAACCCTGCGACTCGGAATCGGTGATATAATCACCCCCGAACAGCAGGCCGCCTGCAAAGATTTGAAAGAACTCCGCACCCTGCTGCGCGGTGCAGTGTATTCGCAAAAGTGGTAACAAAAAAGCCGACCAGATTTTTTCTAGTCGGCTTCTTTAATAAACGAATTATTTACTTGTCTGCAAGTTTTTCGGCCACCTTGTCGATAGCATCCTTTACTGTTGAAATTCCACTTGTTTCCTCATCGGGAATTTTAACTCCAAATACTTTTTCAAACTCCATAAGAAGTTCTACTGTGTCCAGGGAATCTGCGCCAATGTCATTGGTGAAATTAGCAGCTTCAGTTACTTCGGAGGGCTCGACGCCGAGCTTGTCGACGATAATGGCCTTCACCTTACTTACAATTTCTTCGTATTTCATAATAATTTAGATTTATTAGTACTTTCTAAAAACGTTATGCAAAGAAACAAATTTTTTTTCACTTATCCAAACCCTATGAAATAAGCGTATCCGGTGTGCTTTCATTGCGGCTCAGCTTGAGCCAAATGCGTATTGCATTAAGGCTGTTGAGAAGATAGAAAATGTATTTGAGCAATTGGGCCACAGTATAGCTTGCATCCGGACCACCATCCGATATCTTAAGCGAGAAGGCGATTATAGAACTTATATTCACTAATACCCACAAATACCATTGGTCGGTGAAAGCCAAGGCCATCAGCACAAGTGCCACGATGTTTGCGGTAGTCATAGTGCTGTCCAAAGCCATATCCTTTATGGAAATCTCCTGAACAGCCCCTAACAGCCAATCCCAGCCCATAAGATTTGCAAGAGCGCCGGAATCGAGCGACCAGCGGACAAGCATCACAAAGGCGAACACTCCTATAAAGCCTAATATTGTCCAGAGCCACTGAATGCCTTTTAGACGGCGCGCCTTAAGTGTAGCGTTGGTAGTGGAGGCTCCGCGCTTGCGCCATTGGGAGAAGCCAATGAACTGCATCGGAACGAAATAGCCGACGTGAAGGGCAAAAAGCATGTATATTCTCTGGTCGTATAGCGTAAAGGAATAGATTATTACATCTATAAGTCCGAAAATGAAAGTCAATATATTGGCGTTTGCCGCTAAAATGGTGCTTATAACCCCCATCAGCGCACCCACGGCGGTGAGTATGATGAACCATGGCTGGGCTGTAAGGCTATCGCTGCCGGCTGTTTGCTGAAGATTATAAATACAGGCGATAATAAGGCAGATTGTCATTCCCGCAACAAGGAAGACATTGAACCATTTGTTGAAGGTTTTTTCTTTAATCATTGTCAAATAAAGATGGATTTAAGGCTTTCATAATACGATTTGCAAGC